>Ga0114931_10000699_pt1 | contig 41686 bp, 35 predicted proteins | sample 2SBtaG_FD_89579 | JGI IMG/M metagenome (GOLD analysis project Ga0114931, IMG submission 89579) | Deep subsurface microbial communities from Kolumbo volcano to uncover new lineages of life (NeLLi) - 2SBTROV14_V59a metaG | ecosystem: Environmental > Aquatic > Marine > Volcanic | place: Kolumbo... | reverse complement strand
CGGCGCTTTTCCTGGTGCAACTCGATGACCTGACCGGAGAAGAAACAGCGGTCAACCTGCCGGGCACCAATGATGAGCGGCCGAATTGGCGGCGCAAACTGGCGCTAAGCCTGGAGGAGATCATGACAAATCCGGCGGTGCGGCGCTGGCTGGTGACCATCCGCCGCCAGCGCGCTACGCCGCTGCCGGTTCACCGGAAGAAATCGATACCGGGGTGACGTTCCAGATCTCCTCGGCATAGTCGCGGATGGTCCGATCCGAGGAGAAACGGGGCATATGGGCGACATTGAGGATCGCCTTGCGGGCCCAAGACGCGGGATCGCGATAGGCGCTATCGACCCGCTCCTGACAGGCCACATAGGCGGCGAAGTCAGCGACCACCATGAAATAATCGCCGCCGTTCAGCAGGGCATCGACAATCGGCGCGAACCGGGCGGGATCATCGGGCGAGAAAAAGCCTTCGCCGATCATGTCCAGCGCCTGTTTAAGGGTCTCGTCGGCCTCGTAAATCGCGCGCGGATCATGGCCGCCCTGCCGCCGACTGGCAACTTGGTGGGCATCGAGGCCGAAGAAAAAGATATTGTCCTCGCCCACCGCCTCGCCGATTTCGAGATTGGCGCCGTCGCGGGTGCCGATGGTCAGCGCGCCGCCGAGCGCCAGCTTCATGTTGCCGGTGCCCGAGGCTTCGGTGCCGGCGGTCGAGATCTGCTGCGAAAGATCGGCGGCGGGAATGATCCGCTCGGCCACGCTGACCCCGTAGTTGGGCACAAAGACCACCTTCAAGAACCGGTTGGTCGCCGGGTCATTATTGACCACGTTGGCGACATCATTGATCAGCTTGATGATCAGCTTGGCCATATGATAGCTGGCCGCCGCCTTGCCGGCGAAAATCACCGTACGCGCCGGTTCTTCGCCGCCCTCGCCGGCCCGCAGCCGGTTATAGCGCGCCACCACCGACAGAATATTCAAAAGCTGGCGCTTGTATTCATGTATCCGCTTGACCTGGACATCGAACAGCGAGGCCGGATCAATTACAACCTCATGCTCGCGGGCAAGCCAGGCGGCGAAGTCCTGCTTGTTGGCGGCTTTAACCCTGGTGAAAGCGGCCTGCAACTCGGGATCGTCAGCCTGGGCGGCCAGTGCCTCCAGGCGCTCCAGATCACTCCGCCAACCGCTCCCGATGCGCTCGGTAATCAGCGCCGCCAGCTTTGGGTTGGCCTGATGAAGCCAGCGCCGCGGGGTGATGCCGTTGGTCTTGCAGGTGAAGCGACCGGGGAACAGACGATCGAAATCGGCGAAGGTCTCGCGGCGCATGATCCGGGTGTGCAACTCGGACACCCCGTTGACCTTGTGGCTGCCGACAATCGCCAGATGGGCCATGCGCAGATAGCGGTGGCTGTTCTCGTCGATCAGGGAGACCCGGCGTGCCATGTCGTGATCATCGGGGAAACGCGCCGCCACGCTTTCAAGAAAATTTTTGTTGATGCGGTAGATAATATCGAGATGGCGCGGCAACAGGCTCTCGAAAAGCTCGACCGGCCAAGTCTCCAGCGCTTCGGGCAACAACGTGTGATTGGTGTAGGCGAACACCCCGGTGGTCAGCCGCCAGGCCTCGGCCCAGGCCAGACCATGACAATCGACCAGCAACCGCATCAGCTCGGGTACGGCAAGGGCGGGATGGGTGTCGTTGAGTTGGATCGCCACTTTTTCGGGCAGGGCCTGAAAGTCATCATGGCTTTCGCTGAAGCGGCCGAGAATGTCCTGAAGCGAGGCGCTGACGAAAAAATATTCCTGCCGCAGCCGCAAGGCGCGCCCCGCTTCGGTGCTGTCATCGGGATAGAGCACCCGCGATAGCGCCTCGGATTCGCTTTTCTCGTGCATCGCCTCGACGTGCTTGCCCTGGTTGAAATGGCCAAGGTCGAAATCCTCGACCGGCTGAGCCGACCACAGACGGATGGTGTTGACCAGGGTTCTGCCATAACCTGAAACCTGAAGATCTTGAGCGTTCGCTATGATTTCCTTGGCATTTTCCCACGTTGTCTTGACTTCGCCGTTCGCCTGTTCCTCATGTTTGAGATGGCCGCCGAAGGGAATGCGCTGGGTTACGCTAGCGCGCGGATATTCCCATGGATTGCCGTGACGCAACCAGGGATCCGGGCGTTCAACCTGCCAGCCATCCTCGATCGCCTGGGCGAACATGCCGCTGTCATAGCGAATGCCATAGCCATAGGCCGGATAGCCCAGGGTGGTCAGGGAATCGAGGAAACCGGCCGCCAGTCGGCCCAGCCCGCCATTGCCGAGCGCAGCGTCTTCTTCTTCCTCGCACACGGTTTCCAGATCGATGCCGAGGCCGGCCAGCGCCTGGCGGCAGTCATCATCCAGTCCCAGATTGATCAGATGCACCTTGAGCGAACGGCCGATCAGAAATTCCATCGACAGATAATAAACCGTCTTGACGTCCTTGCGATGCTGCGCCGCCTTGCTTTTCAGCCAGGGTTCGGCCAGCCGGCCGCGCACAAAATAGGCGACCGCCTGGAACCAGTCGTGGCAGGAGGCATTTTCGGGATGTTTACCGACTCTCTTGATCAGCGAGGCGACAAGCTCCTCGCGCAGGCCTTCGAGTCGGGCCTCATCGGCCGGCTTACCCGCGTCATTCCCCTGGCCAGCATTAGCTCCCTGGCTTGTAAACACGTCGTTTGTCCAAGTGTTTTCGATCATGAAAGAATCGTCCGCCTCCAACCCGTCGCCGGGGGCATCATTCTCTCTATATAGAGCTTTGTCGTACATAATTAAGATATGGTGAAACCGGTCCGTGAGCGCCAAACAATTTTGTGTGACATACTATATATAGTGGCGGAAAGGGTCAAACCTTTCCATATATAGGATTTCAATCCTTAGGCCTGAGCCAAAAGACGACCCCGGCCAGAGCGGTGAAAAACGCCCCGGCAAGAAACGGCGCCGGGGCACCATAGCGCGTCCATAATGCCCCGGTGAGCACGCTGGCGATCAGCAATACCAGACCGCTGACCAGATTGAACAGGCCGAAGGCGGCGCCGCGCAGCTCTTCGGGCGCGGTATCGGCCACCAGGGCGGCGAGCAATCCCTGGGTCAGCCCCAGATGCAGCCCCCACAGCGCAATGCCGGCCAGCGCCATCATTGGTGTGGTGGCCCCGGCCAGGGCCAGATCGGCCAGCAACAACACCGCAAGGCCGATGGCGAGCAGAAGGCGCCGGTCCATGCGGTCGGAAAGCCTTCCTATCGGATAGGCCGAGGCGGCATAGGTCACGCTCATCACGATCATCACCAGGGGGACAAAAGTGAGCGAAAGCCCTACATTTTGCGCCCGCAACACCAGAAAAGCCTCGGAAAAGCGGGCCAGGGTGAGGGCCGCGCCCACCGCCACCACCCACCAGTAGGCGCCATCCAGACGCCGCAACAGCTCCAGGCGCAAGACCGGCCGCGCCTGTGTGGGCGGGCGGGCGGGCGCCGGCTCGCGCACCCCGGCGATCAGCACCGCGACCGCCACAAAGCCGGGCAGCACCGCGAACCAGTAGACAGCGCGAATGTCATCGGCCAGCAGCGCCATCAGCGCCATCGCCAACAACGGCCCGAGAACCGCGCCCACCGTGTCCAGCGACTGGCGCAAACCATAGCAGGCGCCGCGTAGCGCCGGCGACGCTAGGTCGGCGATAAGCGCGTCGCGCGGCGCACCGCGCACCCCCTTGCCGATTCGGTCGAGAAAGCGGGCGGCGAAAACCCAGCCTATCGTCGGGGCCAGGGCGAACAGCGGCTTGGACAGCGCCGCTGCGCCATAGCCGAGCACCGCCAGTCCCTTGCGTTTGCCGAGATAATCGCTCAAAGCGCCGGAAAACACCTTGGTGATCGCCGCAAGCGCCTCGGCGAAACCTTCGAGCAGCCCAACGGTGACCATGCCGGCCCCCAGGGTGGAGACCATGAAAACCGGCAACAGGCTATGGATCAGCTCGGACGACATGTCCATGAAAAGGCTGACCAGGCCCAGCGCCCAGATGCTTTTCGGGATGCGTTGGGGGACAGGTTGCATGGCACCTCTGGCGCAAGACGGGGGTGATTCTGGGGCGTTAACGGAATCGTTGCGGTTTTGTGGTCCGCTGGGAAAAGCAGTCACGATTTTAGCCGGACATGGGCGGATGGCGCAAAAGGAATCCAGCCGAGACAAGGTGATTGATCTTGCCTCGCGACGTAGGACGGGAAAGGGGGTGCGCCAGGAAATTGGCGAACATCTGTCAACTGTCGTGCTAAATTTCGGCAAACGGCTTTCGCCCGAGCAAAGCGCGCTGGCCGACGAAGTGCTGAGCGAGCTAGTAAGCGATATGGAGCTTGCCTTGCGCGCCCGTCTGGCACAGGGCTTGGCGCAGCGCGATGATGCGCCCAAACGCCTGTTATGGGCACTGGTCAACGACGAGGCCGAGGTCGCCGCCCCCATTTTGAAGCAAAGCCGGCTGCTCGAAGATAGCGAGTTGATCGAGGTGATCACCAAGCGTTCGCGCGAACACCGCATGGCGATTACCCAGCGCGACGGGGTGTCGATGGCGGTATCGGATGCGCTGGTGATGTTCGATGAGGAAGACGTTATCGCCTCGCTGCTGGAAAACCCCAGCGCCAAGCTTTCGCGCCGCGCTTTTGAATATCTGGCCGAGGAAAGCCGCGTCACCGAGCGCTACCGCAAGCCTCTGGTAATGCGTGAGGATTTACCGGCGGAATTCGCCTATCAGATTTTCTGGTGGGTCTCCGGCGTGCTGCGCGACCATATCCTGGGCCATTTCGACATTCCCCAGGAGGTGTTGGAGGCCGAGATCGAGGCCATGGACCCGCAGGACCTGCTGGCCTCGGGGGACCCGCTCAGCACCAAGGCGATCAAGCTAGCGCTGGAGATGGAAAAAGCCCGTGAACTGACCGTCGACCGCATTGTCGAGTTTATCGAGCGCGGCTCGATGCCGCTTTTCCTCGCTGCCCTGGCGATCAGGCTCAATATCCGCCTGGGCACCGTCCGGCGCATCATCATGGACGCCGGCGGCGAGCCGCTGATGGTGCTGTGCAAAACCCTGGCCATGCCCTGTTCGCAATTTCTCAAGGTTCAGATGAAACTCGACAAACTGCGCGCCAGCGCGCCGCGCTCGCTCGACTATGTGTCGCGGCTGGGCCGTTCCTATGACAGCATAAGTGAAAGCAGCGCCCTGGCCGTTCTCAGGTTCTGGGATGAGACGCCTTCGTCCTGAACAGGCCTGATTTCGCCGGCGCCCGCTGCTCGGCAACTTCGGCCAGCGCCTGGTCATCGCCCAACACATGGTCGATCACCCAGTCCTTCAGCCGGGTCATCAGCCTTTCGCCATAGCTCAGGCCCGGCTCTTCACGAAACCGCTCCATGGCGCCGAGAATGGCGTCGAGCAATTCGTCGTGCGCCGCCTTATGCGCGGCATATCCGGCAAAACCATGATCGCGCATGTATTTTTCCTCAAGGGCGAAATGAGCCTCGAGGCGGGCGTGAATCGCCCCCAGGCACTCCTCGATATCTTCCTTTGTGGTGCGCTGGCGCAAATCGGCATCGATCTGGCTGATGCGATCGAACAGATCCTTGTGCTCATAGTCCAGCTCGGCCACACCGATCAGATAGGCGTCATCCCACTCAAGCAGACGGTTACGTTTCACCATGCGGGGAATTATGCCGGAAAACCCCCATTCATACAATGGGCCTGGCATACAATGGGCCTGGAGAACGTCAGCTTTCGCGCAGCCGTTGGCCGAAGGCCTCGGCATCGAGCGGTTTGGCGAAAAGATAACCCTGGGCCTGATCACAGCCCATCTCGACCAGGGCGGCCTGCTGGGCAGCGGTTTCCACTCCTTCGCCAACCACTGTCAGATTAAAGCTGTGGCCCAGTTGAACCACCGAGCGGCAAATCGCCGCACAATCCCATTTTTCGGCCACCCCGCGAATAAATGAGCGGTCGATTTTCAGCTTGTCGATCGGAAAATGGCGGATATTGGACAGCGAGGAATAGCCGGTGCCGAAATTGTCAATCACCAGCCGCAGCCCCAGCCCCTTGAGCTGATTGAGAATGCTGACCGCTTCCTCGGTATTGCCCGCCACCATGCTTTCGGTGATCTCAAGCTCAAGGCGGTGGGCCGCCAGGCCTCTTTCTTCCAGAATGGTGCGGATTTCATCGACAAGCGTCCGGCGGCGGAAATGACGGGCGGTCAGATTAACCGCAATAGTCACATCGCCCCGGCCGCATTCGCGCCATTGCATCGCCTCGCGGCAGGCCTGGCGCAGCACCTGCGCGCCGATCGCGACCATGGCCCCCGAGCTTTCGGCAACATCCATGAAGTCAGCGGGCGCCAGTAGGCCGCGTTCGGGATGATTCCAGCGCAGCAAAGCCTCGGCACCGGTTATCTGACCGGTTTTAAGGTCAATCTGTGGTTGATAATGAAGCAAAAATTCATCATTCGCCACCGCCGCATGCAGCTCGTCTTCAAGGCGGCGGCGGCGGCGAAACTCGCGGTTCATCCGTTCGTCAAAAACCTCGACGGTTCCCTTGCCTTTTCCCTTGGCCCGATAGAGGGCGAGATCGGCGTTGGCAAGCAACTGGTCACCATCCTTGGTTTCATTGGGAAAAACCGCCAGCCCAATGCTCACCCCGGTGCGCACCTCGACGCTGCCAAGATCGAAGGGAAAAGCGATTTCTTCTATGATCCGTTCCGCCAGGGTCATGAAACTGGCGTAAGTCGGCACATTGGTGGCGATGATGACGAACTCGTCGCCCCCCAGCCGGGCCACTGTGTCGGTTTTGCGCGCGCAATCGGTCAGGCGTGCGGCGACCTCCTTGAGCAGTTGGTCGCCCGCCGGGTGGCCCAGGGTGTCGTTGACATTCTTGAAATTATCCAGATCCATCATCAAAAGCCCGACCAGCAGCCCGGTGCGCTCGGCCTGATGCAGGGCGTCGGTCAGCCGGCGGCGAAACTGCGTGCGGTTGGGCAGGCCGGTGAGCGGGTCTTCCAGCGCCATGCGGCGGATGGTCTCTTCGGCCCTTTTGCGTTTGGTAATGTCGGTATAACAGGTGATGATCCCACCCATCGGCAGGGGCCGCCCCCTCACCTCCAAAATGGTGCCGCAGGACAGCAGGTTTTTCTCGAAATTAAACGGCTCGCTGCCGGTCAGCGGCGCCAGCCTCTCGCGCACCAGCTTTTCCTCATCGCCCTCGCCATAATCACCGCGTTTGATGCTCGCCCGAATGAGACGCTGGGCGCTGTCACCAATCTTGATGAAATCGGGGGGAAAACTGTGCATCTCAAGAAAACGGTGATTGAAAGCGGCAAAGCGCAAATCGGCGTCGAGCAGCACAACGCCGTCCTCCATATTGTCCTGGATCATTTCCAGAAATTCGGATTTTTCGCGCAATTGCTTTTCCTTGCGCTTGAGCCGGATCACCAGCGACAGAATCTCGCCAACCCGTTCGAGAAAGCTGATTTCACTGGCGCAGCGCGCGTGCCCCTCGGGCAGATAGAGCACCAGAACGCCACGCACCACACCTTCCTGCTCGTCGAGAATAGGCACATTGTAATGACCGTGAGGGTTCATGCCCTCGAACCGGATCTCATGGTCCTGATCGACACAGGCGGCGTAAACTGTCTGTTTACGCACCGCCGCCTGCCCGCACAAGCAGTGACCAAAGGGCACCCGGGCGCACAGCGTCAGAATTTCCTCATCCAGATTGTAATGGGCGGCAAGTTCAAGCACGCATGCCTCGTCCCTGACCAGAAAAATCCCTCCTTTGGGCAGGACGGACAGCCAGTTTGTTTCAAGCAGAATCGCAAGGCTCTGGTTCAGAATTTCGCCAAGGCTGTGCGGTTGTGCTGCAAGCCGCAAAATACGGTTTAGGGTTTGCGCATTTTCGAGCGCATGCTCATCCCGCCTCACCCGCTCATCTGGCGCCTGACCATCACTCTTGCCGATTTCCTGAAGCGCAACGGGCATGCCAACTCCACAGTTTTTTGCACAGATAAACAACCATTGGTTGCATTACCATGGTCTTGCAGACTCTAATTTTTGGTTAATCGCGCATTTGCGCGCTCTGCTTTTGCAGGATTTACTCATATCAGCACATCGCCGCAACGCCGAAAAATCAGCACCGCTGTGCTAAAGTCATAACAGATTGAAATATATAGGTTTCTATCATAACGAAATCGTGAAGACGGTTCGCCGCAGGACGGCATATTTCTTGATTGGCAAGGAGGCGTTATCAATTATGCACAGCCTAAAAGGAGAATACCCGCCATGACCTATCTGCCATCGATCCCGGGAGGAAGCCTGTTCGATATCCTTGTGCAGTACCCGCAGTTTTCCGATCCTTTACATGTTTTTCTGGAAAATCTGCTGCGTGAGGATGGCCCCTTCTCGCCCGGTGAGCGCGAGATGATCGCCAGCTATGTCTCCGGCGTCAACGAGTGCAATTTTTGCTGCAACACCCATACCGGGGTGGCCGAGGCGCTGGGCACGCCGCAAGGGCTGGTCGGTGATCTGCTCAAGGACATTGAGGGCGCCGACATTGCCGACAACATGAAACCGATCCTGCGCTATGTACGCAAGCTGACCCAGGCTCCGGCCAGCGTCGGCCAAGCCGATGTCGACGCCATTCTCGAGCAGGGTTGGCAGGAGGATGCGGTGGTTTTTGCCAATCTGATTTGCGGCGCGTTCAATCTGTTCAACCGCTGGGTCGAGGGGCTGGGGGTTGACGCCGACACCAATTATGTCCGGGCGACGATCAAGCAACTACTTGCCGAAGGCTACCTCGGGGTCAATGACATGGTGGCCAAAATCCGCCAGCATAAAAAACTTTAGTCCACCACCAGCACGCCATTATGCAACACCACCTGGCGGTCCATGGCGGCGGCCAGGGCAGCGTTGTGGGTGGCGATCAGCGCCCCGGCCCGGCCGCTACGCACCAGCTTGATCAATTCGCCGAAAACCTGGCCGGCGGTGCGCTCGTCGAGGTTGCCGGTCGGCTCGTCGGCAAGCAGCAGTTGCGGTGCGCTGGCCAAGGCGCGGGCGATCGCCACCCGCTGCTGCTCGCCGCCGGAAAGCTGCGCCGGATAATGCGCCAGCCGCTCCGCCAGCCCCATTTCCCCCAGCAGGGCCTCGGCCCGTATGGCGGCGGCGCGACGCTTTTTACCGGTGATCATCTGCGGAATAATGACATTTTCCAGCGCTGTGAATTCGGGCAACAAATAGTGGGCCTGATAGACAAAGCCGATACGCGCCCGGCGCAGGGCGGTGCGTCGGTCGTCAGACAGGCCGGCGCAGTCTTCGCCCATGATGGTGATCTTTCCGGCATCGGGGGGCTCGAGCAGTCCGGCAAGATGCAACAGGGTCGACTTGCCCGCCCCCGAGGGCCCCAGAAGGGCGACGATCTCGCCTGGCGCGATAGCCAGATCGACCCCGCGCAGCACCGTTATTTCCTCGTCGCCCTGGGAAAAACTGCGGCGCACGCCGCTCAGCGTCAGCACCGGCTCATTCATGGCGCAGCGCCTCCACCGGGTCCATGCGCGCCGCCCGCCACGACGGATAAAGGGTGGCCAGGAAAGACAGCGCCAAGGCGGCCAGGATCACACTGACCACTTCCACCGGGTCCATGCGCGCCGGCAGTTCGCTGAGGAAATAGATTTCCTCGGAAAACAGATTGGTGTCCGTCAGACGCTCGAAAAAGCGGCGGATGGGCTCGATATTGTCACAAAACAAAATCCCCAGAAGCGAGCCGCTCAGCGTGCCCAGAACGCCGACGCTGGCCCCGGCGATAAAAAACACCCGCATCACCGCGCCGCGCGTCGCCCCCATGGTGCGCAGGATCGCGATATCCGCCCCCTTGTCCTTGACCAGCATGATCAGGCTGGAGACGATATTGAACGCCGCCACCAGGATAATCAGGGTGAGAATGAGGAACATCACATTGCGCTCGACCTGAAGCGCGGTGAAAAAGCCCGAATTGATCTGGCGCCAGTCGACCAGCACCCCGCGCCCGGCGACCACCCGCAACAGCGGCTCGTGCAGGGCGGCCACCTTGTCGGGATCATCGATCATCACCTCCAGGCCGCTGACCCGTCCGGTCTGGCGGAAATAGATTTGGGCTTCCTCCAGCGGCATGAAGATAAAGCCGGAATCATATTCATACATGCCGATATCAAAGGTCGCCACGATGGTGTAGGCCTGCAGCCGGGGGGCGGTGCCAAAGGCGGTAAAGGTGCCCTGGGGGGCTACCAGGGTGATGTTGTCACCCACCGTCAGTCCCAGGGTGTGGGCCAGCTTGTCGCCGACCACCACGGCATTGCGGCCGGTAAAGTCGGCCAGATCGCCGGCCCGGATGTTGGTGGCGATAATCGGCATTTTCTTCAGGTCCGCCGGGCGCAGGCCGCGCACCAGCGCGCCGCTGGCGGCATTATTGGCCATCGCCATCACCTGACCCTCGATGATCGGGGTGACCCGGCGCACCCCGGCGACCTGGCGCAATTGCTTGGCCAGGGCGTCATAATCCGCCAATCCGCCCTGATAGCCCTGGACCATGATATGGCCATTCAGCCCCAGAATGCGCCCCAGCAGCTCATAGCGAAAGCCGTTCATCACCGACATCACCACAATCAGCGTCGCCACCCCCAGCGCAATGCCGACCAGTGCCAGACCGGCGATCAGGGAAATGAAGCCATCTTTGCGGCGCGGCGTCAGATAACGCCCGGCGATCATCCACTCGAAGGCTTGCATAGTGCTACCCCGCCAGCTTTGTCAGGGCGTCATCGGGGGAAAGCTCGCCGCGCTCGCCACTGGCCCGGTTCTTGATTTCCACCATCCCGCTTTTTAGCCCGCGCGGGCCGATGGTGACCTGCCAGGGCAGTCCGACAAGGTCCATCTTGGCAAATTTTGCGCCGGCCCGCTCGCCGGTATCGTCATAGAGCACGCTTACCCCGGCGGCCTCAAGCTGGCCGTAAAGCGCCTCGCAAGCCGCCGTGCAGGCCTCGTCGCCGGCCCGCAGGTTGATCAGCCCGACCTTGAAGGGGGCCACGCTTTCCGGCCAGATAATGCCGCCCTCATCATGGCTGGCCTCGATGATCGCGCCGACCAGACGTGACACCCCGATACCGTAAGAGCCCATCTCGACCGGCCGTTCCTCACCATCGGGCATCATCACGGTAGCGTTCATCGGGCGGGAATATTTGGTGCCGAAATAAAAAATATGGCCAACCTCGATACCGCGCGCCTCGCATAGCGCCCCGGCGTCGAGCGGGCAGGCCGCCGGGTCGTGTTTTTCATCGGCAGCGGCATAAAGGCCTTGCAGCCGGTCCACCATGGCGTCATCGGCCGCGCCCAACTGGTCGATGGTGACCGCCTCGAAGGCCGGGTCATAATAAAGCGCGCTTTCGCCGGTGCCGGCCAGAATGTGAAACTCATGGCTCAGGTTGCCGCCGATCGCCCCCGGGTCGGCCTGCACCGGAATGGCCTTGAGCCCCATACGGGCAAAGGTGCGCAAATAAGCCACGAACATGGCGTTATAGGAGCGCTTGGCGCCCTCAAAATCCATATCGAAGGAATAATTGTCCTTCATCAGAAATTCACGGCCGCGCATCACCCCGAAACGGGGGCGGATCTCGTCGCGGAATTTCCACTGGATATGATAGAGATTTTGCGGCAGGTCACGGTAACTGCGGACAGTATTGCGGAAAATATCGGTGATCAGTTCCTCGTTGGTCGGGCCATAGAGCATGTCGCGCTCGTGACGATCGATAATGCGCAGCATCTCGCGGCCGTAATCGTCATAGCGCCCGCTTTCGCGCCACAGATCGGCCGGTTGAATGGTCGGCATCAGCATTTCCTGGGCGCCGGCCCGGTCCTGCTCTTCGCGCACGATCCGCTCGATATTGCGCAGCACCTTGAAGCCCAGAGGCAGCCAGGAATAAATCCCCGCGCTGGCCTGACGGATCAGGCCGGCGCGCAACATCAGGCGATGCGAGGGAATTTGCGCTTCGGCGGGGGTTTCCTTGAGCGTGGGCAGGAAATAGCGGGAAAGACGCATCGCGGTCCTCTTGCAACGGGAACAGGCTGGTGGGACTGTAGAAAAAGCCCGCTGCAATGGCAACGATGCTATTGTTTTTTCACCAATTCACCGCAGATAACCGCAATCGCCCGCGCTTCGGCGTCATCGAGCGGCTGGCCGTTAAAAAAGATCTGGTCCTTGCGCACCTCAACCACGCCGATATTGGCCTCGCCGCGAAACAACCGCGAGTCGCGCGGCAACCCTAAGCGCTCGGCGAGCAGGACATCAATGTCGATGGTAAAGGCGCGCGGCATCTCCACCGTGCTCGAGGGCAGATCAGCCGGCGCCACCGGTCGGCCGTGAACATCGACGCCCGGGGTATAGCCGGCGCCCGGCGCCGGCACATGCACCGCCAGGCGTTCGCAATCCTGGCGCGCGATGGTCAGCCCGCCGGCCCGCCCGGCGCCGCTCGGCATCACCGACAGCACCACCATGGCCAGCCGCATGATAAAACGCATCGCACATCTCCCGGAACATTCCGGTCTTTCTTATAGCATGGAAGCGCCGTTTCGCCCCAATGTGTTATTTATGCCACATGTGTAAAAAATATCGCTATTTAGACAAATTCGCCGGCTTTGAGCGATGACAGAGGGCGGCGAATCTCATAAGATCGCTTCCACAAACACGGCCGCACCGGCAGTCATGCAAGAGTGGTTCAAGTTTGGGGAGGCGACCAAAAGACCAAGGGAGAATTACCGTCCGGCGTTGGTGGCGCTGTTTGTAAAACCACCAGGAATTATAAGACGGTATGGACAAAAATAATAAAACGAGGTTCGCCCCATGAACCTCGTTTTTCTTTCCCGAAAAGCCGCAAAGGCAAAGGGTCGCGCATAAAGAGTCGCCAAGAGGAAACAACAAAATGCCGGTAGTTCCGCTGCCGGCATTTCTCTTTTCAGCCTGCCAGATCGCGCAGGGCGAACAGATCGAACTTCAGCACCAGAAAATAGGCCAGCCACAACACCGCCGCGATGGCGCTGGTGATCAGCGCCTTGAACCCCATGCGGGGATTGACCGGGGCGCTGGATGTTGTGCCGGGAACAACCGTCTCGCCGCTCTCGTCATGGGACTTGACGCCGATCGGCAGCACCATGAACAGCACCAGCCACCAGATAACGATATAAACGACAAAACCGGTAACGATATTCATGAGGTTATAATCATGCCTGTTCCAGTTCCACCAGGGTGCCGCAAAAGTCCTTGGGGGAGAGGAACAGAACCGGCTTGCCATGGGCGCCGATGCGCGGCTCGCCGTCGCCCAGCACCCGCGCGCCGGCCGCCTTTAGCTGATCGCGCGCGGCGATAATGTCGGCCACTTCATAGCATATGTGATGAACCCCGCCGGCCGGGCTGCGCTCCAGAAAGCGGGCGATCGGCGAGCCCTCGCCCAGCGGCTGCAACAGCTCGATCTTGGTGTTGGGCAAATCGACAAACACCACCGTGACGCCGTGCTCGGGCATCTCTGCCGGCGCGCCCACCCGAGCCCCCAGGGTGTCGCGATAAACCGCGGCGGCAGCCGCCAGGTCGGGAACCGCGATTGCCACGTGATTAAGCCTTCCGATCATGATTTTTCCTTTTCCAGCCGAATGAGATGAATGTCGACGATCGGACGCTTGCCTGTCAACGCCCGGCAGGTGCGGCGCACGCCGATACGCAGCGCCTCGCCCAGCCCGGCCCTGGCGCCGCGGTCGCGCCCCTCCAGCACCTGCTTGATCGCCGCGGTGATCGCGTCTTCAAGAATTTTCCGATTTCCATCCTCCATGGGAATGCCGTGGGCGCTGATACGGGGCGCCGACACCGGCCGGCCTTGCTCATCGATCACCAGGCTGACCACGACATGGCCGTTGAACAGCAGCCGGCGGCGCTCGACAATGGTCCGCCCGTCATCGGGCACCAGCCGTTCGCCATCGACCACCAGCCGGCCCGCCGGTACCGCGCCGATGATCTGCGCCGGCCCCGGCGCGAGGCGCACCACCGTGCCATTTTGCGGCACGATGGTGTGGGCGATCTGCAACTCATGGGCCAGGCGGCGATGCTCGATCAGATGGCGCGCCTCGCCATGAACCGGTACTGCGATCTGGGTGCGCACCCATTGATACATCTTGACCAATTCCTCGACCCCGGGATGGCCCGAGACATGCACGAAATGGTTTTTTTCGGTGATGATCTCGACCCCGGCAAGAGCCAGGGTGTTGTGCAACTCGGCCAGGCGAAGTTCATTGCCGGGGATGATCTTGGAGGAAAAGATCGCACAATCCCCTTCGCCCAGGCTGACGTGGGGATGGTCCCCGGCGGCGATGCGGCTGGTCGCGCCGCGGGCCTCTCCCTGGCTGCCGGTACACAAGAACACCACCTTGTCGCGCGGCAGCGCCGCCCCCTCCTCATCGCTCAGAAAATGCGCTGTCTCTTCCAGATAGCCCACCGCGCGAGCGGCGCGCACCGTGCGCTGCATGGAGCGGCCGACCAGGGCGACCTGACGGCCGCAGCGACGCGCCGCATGGGCCACGGTCTCGATCCGCGCCACATTGGAGGCAAAGGTGGCCACCGCAACGCCGCCGCGCCGGGCGGCGATCAACTCGGTCAGACTTTCGCGCACGTCGCCTTCCGACCCGGAGGCGGCGGCATTGAACACATTGGTCGAATCACACACCATGGCGAGCACTCCGTCGTCGCCCAAGGCTTGCAGGCGCGCCTCGTCGGTGGTCTGGCCAACCAATGGCTGGCGATCGAGCTTCCAGTCGCCGGTATGCATGACGCGGCCCAGCGGGGTGGTGATCGACAGAGCGTTGGATTCCGGGATCGAATGAGTAAGCCGGATATATTCGATATCGAAAGGGCCCAGGCTCAGCCGGCCACCCAGCGGCACCACGTTAAGCGGCACTTGTGCCTCCAGCCCCGCTTCGGCGAGCTTGCCGCGCAGCAATTCGGCGGTGAACGGGGTGGCGAACACCGGCGCGCGCAGGCGCGGCCACAGATGGGCCACCGCGCCATAATGATCCTCATGGGCATGGGTGATGATGATGCCCAGCAGGTCTTCGGCCCGCTCCTCGATAAAGCGAGGCTCGGGCATCACCACATCGATGCCGGGCAGGCGCTCGTCGGCAAAGGAAATGCCGAGGTCAGCCATGATCCATTTGCCGCCCAGCCCGTAAAGATTGAGATTCATGCCAATCTCGCCCGAGCCGCCAAGCGGCACGAACAACAGGGCATCGGTAGGCAGCTCGAGCGTGGTCATGCCGCCGTGTTGCGTTGGTAAATGGCGACCAGGCCGCGAATGGTGAGGTCCTTGTCGACATGGCTGATCACCGGGGTGGCATGGCCGAACAGGGTGGCCAGCCCACCAGTGGCCACCACCGTCATGGCGGCGTCAAATTCGGCCGAGATGCGCTGGACCAAGCCTTCGATCAGGCTGACATAGCCCCAGTAAATACCCGATTGCATGGCCGCGATGGTGCCCGAGCCAATAATTTTCTCCGGTCGTTCAATGGCGATGCGGGGCAGTTTCGCTGCCGCCATATGCAGTGCCTCCATCGACAGGTTAACCCCCGGGGCGATCACCCCGCCGCGGTAGCAGCCGCTGGCATCGATCACATCGAAGGTGGTGGCGGTGCCGAAATCGACCACGATCAGCGGTCCCTCATAGCTGTTGTGCGCGGCCACCGCATTGACCAGTCGATCGGCGCCGACCTCGCCGGGGCTGTCAATCGCCACACTGATGCCCAGCTCGAGCGCGTCCTCGCCGACCACCAGCGGTTCGCATTTAAAATAGCGCCGGCACAGTGAGCGGATGTTAAACAGCGCCTGGGGCACCACGGTGGAAATGATCGCGCCGCTGATGTCGCCCGGCGTCAAGCCATCAAGCGCCATGAGCTGGCTGAGCCAGACCATATATTCGTCGGCGGTGCGGGTATCGCTGGTCGCCGTGCGCCATTGCTGGTGCTCGCGATCCCCGTCATGCACGGCGAAAACAATATTGGTGTTGCCCACGTCGATGGCCAGAAGCATGTTACCCTTTCCGGGGAAAAAACACGTCACCCGCGCTCACAAGGTGCCGTGCGCCATCCTCCGCGTCAAGCAGCAGCGCGCCATTTTCATCAAGGCCGCGCATTACCCCGGCCAATTCCCGGCCCTCCAGACGCACCGTTATCGGCTCGCCCAATCCTGCCGCGCGGGCCAGCCAGGCCGTGCGCACCGGCCCGAATCCGGCGGTTTTCCAGCGGCTCAGCCAAGCATCGAGGCGGTGCAGGAATTCCCCCAGCAGTGCCCGCGGCGCCGGCGCGGTGCCGATGGCGGCCAGCGCGGTTGCCGGATAGGGAGTGTCTACGGGATGAGAGGCGATATTGAGCCCGACGCCAATGATCATCCAGTCCGGCGCCTGCCCGAGGCTGGCCGATTCCAGCAAAATGCCGCACAGCTTGGCGCCGCCGAGCAGAATATCATTGGGCCATTTATAGCGCAGGCCTTGCGCCGCACCCGGTGCAGCCTGGATGATGGCCTCGCCCATGGCCAGCGCGGCCAGGAAAGAAAGCTGGGGCGCGTGGGCGAGCGGCCAACTCGGGCGCAGAAGCACAGAGAAATAAAGATTGCCCGCGGGCGATTGCCAGACCCGGCCGCGCCGGCCGCGCCCGGCGGTTTGGCGGGCGGCGACAATCACCGTGCCGGCCGGCGCGCCGGCGCGGGCCTGGCGGCAGGCTTCCTCGTTGGTGCTGTTGAGCTGATCAAACGTAACCAGCCGGTATCCGGCGGGAAGACCGCCCGGGTAGTCAGTCAAGACCGGCTCCGGCGTTCAAGACGCGAACAGCACCGCGGCGGCGGCCTGCGCGCCTTCCATCAACGGCGCAGGATAAAGGAAGAACAGCAGGGTGAAGATCGCCGTAGCGCTCATCACCAGGCCCATGGCGCGCCCGCGCGGCGCTTCGAACTCGCCCAACGGCTCGTCGAAATACATGATCTTGATAATCCGCAGATAATAATAGGCGCCGGTGACGCTGGCCAGCACGCCCAGCACCGCAAGGGTGTAAAGCCCGGCGTGAATCGCCGCCAAAAAGACATAGAACTTGCCGAAGAAACCGGCGAGTGGCGGCACCCCGGCCAGCGAGAACATGAAGATCGCCAATGCCGCCGCCATGGCGGGGCGGGTTTTCGACAGGCCGGCCAGCTCGTTGATGCCGCTGACCATGCCTTCCTTGCGCCGCATCGACAAAATAACGGTAAAGGCACCGACATTCATCGCCAGATAGATCGTCAGGTAAATCAGCAGCGCGCTCACCCCTTCGGCACCGCCGGCGGCCAGCCCCACCAGGGCAAAGCCGACATGGCCGATCGAGCTGTAGGCCATCAGGCGTTTGATGTCGGTCTGGGCGATCGCCCCGAAGGCGCCCAGCACCATGGAGGCGATCGACAGGAAAATCACGACCTGGCGCCAGGCGTCGGAAATTTCGGGAAAGGCGTCGAACAGCACCCGTGTGAACAAGGCCAGGGCGGCGATTTTCGGCGCCACAGCGAAAAAGGCGGTTACCGGCGTCGGCGCGCCTTCATAAACGTCGGGGGTCCACATGTGAAACGGCACCGCCGAGATCTTGAAGGCCAGCCCGGCAAGCAGGAACACCAGACCAAACAACACGCCCAGCGGTGGCGGGCCCGCGCCCACCGCGCCCGCGATGGCCTGAAAATTAGTCGAGCCGGTAAAGCCGTAGAGCAGCGAACAGCCATAAAGCAGCATCCCCGAGGCCAGCGCGCCAAGCACGAAATATTTCAGCCCGGCCTCGCTCGAGCGGGCGGAATCGCGCCGGAAAGCGGCCAGCACATAAAGCGCCAGCCCCTGTAACTCGACACCCATGTAAAGCGCGATCAAATCATTGGCCGACACCATCATGATCATGCCCAGAGTGGCCAGCACCACCAGCACCGGATATTCGAAGCGCGCCATGTTTTCGCCGCGCAGATAGCCATCGGAGATCAGCACGATCAGCCCGGCGCTGATCAGCACAAGGACTTTGACAAACCGCGCGAAGCCATCGACCACGAACATGTCGGCGAAGGTCAGGGTGCGGCCCTCGGGGCCGAGCAGCACCGCGAAAAGCGCGACCAACAGGGTGACGACGGCCAGTGACGAAACCAGGCCCAGCGCCTTTTCGCCCTTGAACGCACCGAGCATCAGGAGCGCCATGCCCCCCACCGCCAGGATGATTTCCGGCAGGGCCGGAAGCAACGCTTGCTGGTCGATCATTGGCCGGCCTCCCCGCCGAGCGAGGCGAGCGTGACCCCGTCCGCCCCGGTATAGGCGGCCATCGCCGCCTCATGCTGCTGAATGAGGTTGTTCACCGAAACATGCATCACGTCCAGGAAGGAGGACGGGTAGACCCCCATCCAGATCACCACCGCGATAAGCGGCACGAAAATCGCCACCTCTCGCCGGCTCAAATCGAGGATCGCAAGCAGATTTTCCTTGGTCAGCGCGCCGAAGATCACCCGCCGGTAAAGCCAGAGCATATAGGCCGCTCCCAGAATCACCCCGATGGTGGCCAGGAAGGCCGCCCAGGTGTTGACCTGGAAAGTGCCGACCAGAATGAGGAATTCACCGACAAAGGCGCTGGTGCCCGGCAGGCCGATCGAAGCCAGAGTGAACACCATGAACACAAAGGCATAGCGCGGCATGCGGTTCACCAGCCCGCCATAGGTGGCGATCTCGCGGCTGTGCATCCGGTCGTAAACCACGCCGACACACAGGAACAGCGCGCCGGCGACGATGCCGTGCGACAGCATTAGCAGAATGCCCCCCTCCAGCCCCTGCTGGGTGAAGGTGAAAATTCCCAGGGTGACAAAACCCATATGGGCAACCGAAGAATAGGCAATCAGTTTTTTCATGTCCTCCTGCGCCAGGGCGACCAGCGAGGTGTAGATGATCGCCATGATCGACAGGCCGAAAATCAGCGGCGTGAAATAATCCGAGGCCACTGGGAACATTGGCAGGGAAAACCGCAGAAAGCCATAGCCGCCCATTTTCAACAGCACCCCGGCCAGAATGACCGAGCCGGCGGTCGGCGCCTCGACATGGGCGTCTGGCAGCCAGGTGTGCGCCGGCCACATCGGCATTTTCACCACGAAAGAGGCAAAGAACGCCAGCCACAACCATTTTTGCAGGCCCGGGTCGAATACATGCTTGAGCAGCACGGTCATGTCGGTGGTGCCGGCATCGAGATACATCGCCATGATCGCCAGCAACATGAGCACCGAGCCGAGGAAGGTGTAGAGGAAAAACTTGAAGGTGGCGTAAATCTTGTTCGGTCCGCCCCATATCCCGATGATCAGGAACATCGGGATCAGCCCGCCTTCGAAGAACAGATAGAAAATCATCAGATCGAGGGTGCAGAACACACCGATCATCAGGGTTTCCATCAGCAGAAAGGCGATCATATATTCGCGCACCCGGGTGGTGATCGACTCCCAGCTCGCCAGAATGCACACCGGCATCAGGAAGGTGGTGAGCAGAATGAACATCAGTGAAATGCCGTCGATACCCATGTGGTAGGAAATATTGCCGCCCAGCCAGTCACGCTGCTCGACGAACTGGAAATCGGCGGTGGTAAGGTCGAAGCCGCTCCACAGCAGCAACGAGATGATGAAGGTGATCAGCGTGGTCCACAGCGCGACCAGCCGCGAATTACGCGCCACGATCTCCTCGTCGCCGGGGATCATCAAAAGCGCCAGCGCGCCGATTGCCGGCAAAAAGGTGACGATGGAAAGAATTGGCCACTCGGTCATCCTAATGTCCCCTCTCCGCTCAGCATGTACCAACTCACGAAACCGGCGACGCCGATCAGCATGGCGAAGGCATAGTGATAGACATAGCCGGTCTGTATCTGCCGGGCGCGCTGCGCCAGCTTGAGCACCATCCCCGACACCCCGTCGGGGCCAAAGCGGTCGATCACCCCGCCATCGCCTTTCTTCCAGAACTGATAGCCCAGCCATTTCGCGCTGCGCACGAAAAGCAGATCATAGAGCTCGTCGAAATACCACTTGTTCAACAGGAACTTGTAGAGCGGCTCGTGCATGGTGGCGAGCGCTCTGGGCATGTCCGGCCGGCGGATATAGAACAGCCAGGCCAGCCCGCCGCCGGCAAGCAACATGATCAGCGGCATGTGGCGGACCCAGTCGGGAACATGTTCGGCCGCCTCCATGACGTTCTCGCCCGACAGGAACAACGCCTCGCCCCAGAAATGCTCATAACCCGCACCAATGAAATAATCCTTGAAGGCATAGCCGGCAAAGGCTGCGCCCAGGGCCAGCAGGGCTAGCGGAATGAGAATGACCTTGGGCGATTCATGAACATGGTCGAGCACCGACTTGTCGGCGCGCGAGGCGCCATGGAAGGTCATGAACATCAGCCGCAGGGAGTAGAACGCGGTCATGAAAGCCGCCAGCACCCCCATCATGAAAGCATAATTGCCGGCGCTGCTGTGCGCCGCATAGGCGGATTCGATAATCATGTCCTTGGAGAAAAAGCCCGAAAAGCCGGGAAAGCCGATCAACGCCAGGGTGCCCACCCACATCATCAGATAGGTCGCCGGCATCATTTTATAAAGCCCGCCCATTTTACGCATGTCCTGCTCGTCCGACATGCCATGGATCACCGAGCCGGCGCCCAGGAACAACAGCGCCTTGAAAAAGGCGTGGGTGAACAGATGGAAGATCGCCGCGCCGTAAGCCGACACCCCGAGCGCAAAAAACATGTAGCCAAGCTGCGAACAGGTCGAATAGGCGATCACCCGTTTGATGTCGTTTTGCACCAGCCCTATGGTGGCGGTGATGAAAGCGGTCGAGGCGCCAACGATGGCGACCACGCTAAGCGCCACCGGCGACAGCTCGAACAGGGGCGAGCAGCGCGCCACCATAAACACGCCGGCGGTCACCATGGTGGCGGCATGGATCAGGGCCGACACCGGGGTCGGGCCTTCCATGGCGTCGGGCAGCCAGGTGTGCAGGCCGATTTGCGCCGATTTGCCCATCGCGCCAACAAACAGCAGCAGGCTGATGGTGGTGATGATATCGACATTCCAGCCCAGAAATTCAAAACTCTGGCCGGCCACCGCGGGCGCGGCGGCGAACACGGTCTCATAACTGACCGCCTTGAACACGAAGAAAATCGCCATGATGCCGATGGCGAAGCCGAAATCCCCCACCCGGTTGACGAGAAAGGCCTTGATCGCGGCGGCATTGGCCGCCGGCCGGGTGTACCAGAAGCCGATCAGCAGATAGGACGACAGACCAACCCCTTCCCAGCCGAAATAAAGCTGGAGGAAATTGTCGGCGGTCACCAGCATCAGCATGAAAAAGGTGAACAGCGACAGATAGGACATGAAGCGCGGAATGCTCCTGTCGTGGGCCATATAGCCGATCGAATAAATATGCACCAGCGCCGAAATGCCGGTGACCACAACCAGCATCACCGCCGTCAGGCTGTCGATCTTGAGCGCCCAGTCGAGTGCAAAACCACCCGAGGAAATCCAGGTTGCGAGCTGGATATGCTCGGTCTGGCCGCCCAGGGTGACTTGCACAAAGGCGACGAGCGACAGCAGCGCCGAGATTGCCAGCAGCCCGCAGGTAACGATTTGCGCCCCGCGATCCCCAATCCACCGGCCAAAGAAACCGGCGATGAAGGCCCCCAGCAGGGGAAGGAAAACGATCGCCTGATACATGCCCCGCCTAGCCTTTCATCAGATTGACGTCTTCAACCGCAATCGAGCCGCGGTTGCGGAAATAGACCACCAGAATGGCGAGCCCGATCGCCGCCTCGGCCGCCGCCACGGTGAGTACGAAAAGGGCGAAAACCTGACCCACCAGGTCGTGCAGGAAAACCGAAAAACTCACTAGATTGATATTGACCGCCAGCAGCATCAGCTCGACCGACATCAGCATGATGATGATATTCTTGCGATTGAGAAAAATACCGAACACGCCGATGGTGAACAAAATGGCGGCCACGGTCAGATAGTGGGAAAGTCCGATTTCCATGGTCATATCCCCTGCCCCGGTTCCACTTTCCTGATTTCCAGCTCATCCTCGCAGCGCCGCGCCACCTGCCGGGAGATCGACTGGCGCTTGACGCCCGGACGCTTGCGATTGGTCAGCACGATGGCGCCGATCATGGCAATCAAGAGGATCATCCCCGCCGCCTGGAACAGATAGACATAGCGGGTATAGAGCAGATCGCCGAGCGCCTCGGTGTTGCTGGTCTCGGCCAGTGGCGGGATTGGCGCGGCCAGATTTTGCGCCGCCTCGGGACTGAAATGCCACACCCCGAACACCAGGATCAACTCGATCAGCAGAATAATCCCGATCAGCCCGCCAATCGGCAGATAGTTCAAAAAGCCTTCGCGCATTTCGACAAAATTGATGTCGAGCATCATCACCACAAACAGGAACAGCACCGCCACCGCGCCGACATAGACCACCACCAGGATCATCGCCAGAAACTCGGCCCCCATCAGCACGAACAGTCCAGCGGCGGTGAAAAAGGTGAGGATCAGGAACAGCACCGAATGCACCGGGTTGCGCGCAGCGATCACCATAAAGGCGTTGGCCACAGCGATTGCGGCAAACAGGTAAAAACACAGGGTCTGAATAATCATGCTGTCTGTCCCGGTCACCGATAGGGCGCGTCCGCCTCGATCATGGCGGCGATTTCGCGTTCCCAGCGCTCGCCATTGGCGAGCAATTTGTCCTTGTTGTACATCAGTTCTTCACGGGTCTCCGTGGCATATTCGAAATTCGGCCCCTCGACGATGGCGTCCACCGGGCAGGCCTCCTGGCAGAAGCCACAATAGATGCATTTGGTCATGTCGATGTCGTAACGCGTGGTACGCCGGCTGCCATCGGCGCGCGGCGCGGCCTCAATGGTGATCGCCAGCGCCGGACAGGCCGCCTCGCATAATTTGCAGGCAATGCAGCGCTCTTCGCCGTTGGGATAGCGCCGCAGCGCGTGCTCGCCGCGAAACCGCGGGCCGAGCGGGCCTTTTTCATAAGGATAATTAAGGGTGACCTTGGGCCGGAAAAAGTAGCGCAGGGTCAACCACATCGCCAGGACAAATTCCCAGAGCAGAACCGTTCTGGCTGTGCGTGCAAAGATCGCCATATCCCTTCCCTAGCTCCCCGGCGTCAAATCAAAGGCCACCAGCACCCCGGCGGTAAGCACCACCCAGATCAGCGAGGTGGGCAGGAACACCTTCCAGCCCAGGCGCATCAACTGGTCATAGCGATAGCGCGGCACACTCGCCTTGACCCAGCCGAACACAATAAACACCAGCACCATCTTGATCAGCAGCCAGAAAACCGGTGGGATCCAGGTGAACGGGGCGACATTGAACGGCGCCAGCCAGCCACCGAGAAACAGAATGCTGGTCATCACGCACATCAACAAGATGTTGGTGTATTCGCCCAGCCAGAACAGCGCGAAGGCCATCGAGGAATATTCGGTCTGATAGCCGGCCACCAGTTCGGCCTCGGCCTCGGGCAGGTCGAACGGTGCACGGTTGGTCTCGGCCAACGCCGAGATGAAAAAGATCACGAACATCGGAAACAGCGGAATGGCGAACCAGACTTTCTTCTGCGCCAGCACGATATCATTGATGTTAAGCGAACCGACGCACAGCAGCACGGTGATCAGCACAAAACCGATCGAGACTTCATAAGATACCATCTGGGCGGCCGAGCGCAGGCTGCCGAGAAAGGCGTAACGCGAGTTGCTCGCCCAGCCCGACATGATGATGCCGTAGACCCCCAGCGAGGAAATCGCGAACAGATAGAGAATGCCGACATTGATATTGGCCAACACCAGCGGCCCGTCGGAAAATGGCGAGGTCGGCCCGAAGGGCACCACCGCCCAGGCGGTCAGCGCCAGGCCGAAGGAGAGCACCGGGGCGATGAAATAAATCACCTTGTTGGCCCCCGAAGGCACCACGGTTTCCTTGATGAACAGCTTCAGGCCATCGGCAAAGCTCTGTAACAGGCCAAAGGGGCCGACCACATTGGGGCCGCGGCGCAAATGCACCGCCGCCCACAGCTTGCGCTCGAAATAAACAATAAAGGCCACCCCGATCAGAAGCGGCAACACGATCGCCAGAATCTTCAAGACAATGAAGATTAGCGGCAGCAGATAAGTGGTCCAGAACTCAGCCATCGGTCCCTGTCGCTCCCTCGCTGGCGGCGGCCTTTTGCGCGCTGCACTCGGCCATCGTTTTTGACGCCCGGCAAATCGCATTGGTCTGGTAGAAGTCGCAAATCGGCGAGGCGAAGGGGGCCTCGCCCACCGCCCCGGCAACACCAAAGTCTCCCCAGGCGGCCGGGGTGATCTGGTCGACTGTGGCAAAATGGGGGGCGGCCTCGGCCATCCGCGCCCGCAGCTCGCCCAGGGTGTCATAGGGCAGGGTCTGGCCCAGCACCTGCGACAAGGCGCGCAAAATCGTCCAGTCCTCGCGCGCATCGCCCGGCGGCGAGACCGCCGGCCAGCCATGCTGCACCCGGCCTTCGGTATTCACATAGGTGCCTGGTTTTTCGCTGTAGGCCGCACCGGGAAGAATGACATCGGCATGTCTGACCCCGCGGTCGCCATGGCTGCCCTGATAAATCACAAAGGCTTTCTCCAACGCCGGATCGTCGATTTCGTCGGCCCCGAGCAGGAAAATCACCTCGGCCTTGTTCAACGCGCCGGCGCCATAACCGCCCGCGCCCGGAACCAGACCCAGGTCGAGCCCGCCGACCCGGGCGGCCGCGGTGTGCAGCACGTTAAAGCCGTTCCAGTCATCGGTGACCATGGCGCAGCTTTCGGCCAGTTGCCGGGCCAGCGCCAGCACCGCCGCACCATCCTCGCGGGTCAGCGCGCCCTGGCCGATGATCAGCATCGGCCGCTCGGCGCCCTTGAGCACCTCGGCGAAAGACTGCGCGCCCGAGGCTACCTCGCCCAGGGTTTGCGGCCCGGCGCCGAGATAGTCATAGTCATAGGTGAGATCGACCTTTGCGCCGATCAGCCCGACCCTGAAACCGCCGGCGCGCCAGCGCTTGCGCAGCCGGGCGTTGATGATCGGCGCCTCGAGGCGCGGGTTGGAGCCGATAATCAGGCAGGCGTCGGCCTCATCAATGCCGGCGATGGTGGTGTTGAACAGATAGCCGGCGCGGGTGTCGGCGGTTAGCGCCGCGCCATCCTGGCGGCAATCGATGTTGACCGAGCCCAGCTTTTCCAAGAGGTCCTTGAGCGCCATCATCGCCTCGCCATCGGCCAGATCGCCGGCCACCGCCGCGATCCGCTCGCCCGGCACGCCCTCGAGGCGCTCGGCGATAGCCTGAAAAGCCTCGGCCCAGCTCGCCTTTCTGAACACCCCGTCGCGGCGCACATAGGGCGCATCCAGCCGGCGGTGCTTCAGCCCGTCACAGGCAAAGCGGCTCTTGTCAGAGAGCCATTCCTCGTTGATCTCCTCGTGCAGCCGGGGCAGCACCCGCATCACCTCGTTGCCGCGGGCGTCGATGCGAATGTTCGAGCCCACCGCGTCATGCACATCGACGCTTTCGGTCTTGCGCAACTCCCACGACCGGGCGGTAAAGGCATAGGGCCGCGAGGTCAGTGCCCCGACCGGGCACAGATCGATAATATTGGCCGACAACTCCGAGCTGAGCGCCTGTTCCAGATAGGTCGTCACCTCGGTGTCGGCGCCGCGCCCGAGCGCGCCCATTTCATCGACCCCGGCGATCTCGGTGGTAAAACGCACACAGCGCATGCAGTGAATGCAGCGGGTCATGACGGTCTTGACCAGCGGCCCCATGTATTTTTCCCGAACCGCGCGTTTGGCCTCGCTGAACCGGCCGTGACCGGCGCCATAGGCCATCGCCTGGTCTTGCAAGTCGCATTCGCCGCCCTGGTCGCAGATCGGGCAGTCGAGCGGATGATTGGCGAGCAGGAATTCCATCACCCCTTCCCGGCCCTTCTTGACCTTGGGAGTGTTGGTGTGGATCACCATGCCGTCGCCGGCCGGCATGGAACATGAGGCGATCAGCTTGGGCGCCTTTTCCATTTCCACCAGGCACATGCGGCAATTGCCGGCAACCGACAGCCGCTCGTGGTAACAAAACCGCGGCACCTCGACGCCGGCCACCTCGCAGGCCTGCAAAACACTGGCCCCCGGCTCGACGGTGACTTCCTTGCCATCTATGGTCAGGGTTGGCATCGCGGCTCTCCTATGCGGCCTGGCTGGCGCGCGCTTTGCGCTCGTCAATCCGTCGTTCGATCTCGGCCCGGAAATGGCGTACCAAGCCCTGGATCGGCCAAGCGGCGGCATCACCCAGAGCGCAGATGGTATGGCCTTCGATCTGTTTGGAAACATCGACCAGCATATCAATCTCGTCCTTTTCCGCCCGGCCATCGACCAGACGCTCCATAACCCGCCACATCCAGCCGGTGCCCTCGCGGCACGGCGTGCACTGGCCGCAGCTTTCATGTTTGTAGAACTTGGAAAGCCGGGCGATGGCGCGCACGATGTCGGTTGATTTGTCCATCACGATCACCGCCGCCGTGCCCAGGCCCGACTGCACGTCCTTGAGGGAATCGAAATCCATCAGGACAGTGTCGCAAATCTCGCGCGGCAGCAGCGGCACCGACGAGCCGCCGGGAATGACCGCCAGCAAATTATCCCAGCCGCCGCGCACGCCGCCGGCGTGCTTCTCGATCAACTCCTTGAGCGGAATGCCCATTTCCTCTTCGACATTGCACGGCTGATTGACATGGCCGGAAATGCAGAAAACCTTGGTGCCGGTATTGCCCGGCCGGCCAAGACCGGAAAACCACACCGCGCCACGGCGCAAAATGGCCGGCGTCACCGCGATGGATTCGACATTATTGACCGTGGTCGGACAGCCGAACACCCCGACATTAGCGGGAAACGGCGGCTTGATGCGGGGCTGGCCCTTTTTGCCCTCGAGACTTTCGATCAGTGCGGTTTCCTCGCCGCAGATATAAGCGCCCATGCCGCGGTGCAGATAAATGTCGAAATCATAGCCCGAGCCGCAGGCGTTTTTGCCGATCAGTCCGGCCTCATAGGCCTCGTCGATCGCCGCCTGGAGCACCTCGGCCTCGCGGTAGAACTCGCCGCGAATATAGATATAGGCGGCCACCGCGCGCATCGCAAAACCGGCGAGCAGGCTGCCCTCGATCAGTTTATGGGGATCATTGCGGATAATGTCGCGATCCTTGCAGGTGCCCGGCTCGCCCTCATCGGCGTTGACCACCAGATAATTCGGCCGGCCATCGGACTGCTTGGGCATGAACGACCATTTCAGACCGGTGGGAAAGCCCGCGCCGCCGCGTCCGCGCAGGCCCGACTGCTTGACTTCCTCGACGATCGCGTCCGGCCCCTTCTCTAACAGCGCCTTGGTGTTGTCCCAGTCGCCCCGGCTTTTCGCCGCCGCCAGCCGCCAGTCGTGAAAGCCGTAAAGATTGGTGAAAATGCGGTCCTTGTCCTTCAGTACTCCGCGTCTCCCGTTTTTTCCACCAGAGTTGTCGGGCCACCCTCGGGGCACGAGCCCCGCCGTCCGTTCTGCGAGCCGGGGCTGATCGCCTCGCCGCGCTGGAGCGCCTCGACCAGCTTGGAAACACTCTCGGCATTGAGGTCTTCGTAATAGTCATCGCCGATCTGCACCAGCGGCGCATTGACGCAGGCGCCCAGGCATTCGACCTCGGCCAGGGTAAAGGCGCCATCTTCGCTGGTCTCGCCCAGCGCGATGCCGAGCTTTTTCTCGCACACCTTGACCACCTCGCCCGAGCCGCGCAGCCAACAGGGCGTGGTGGTGCACACATTGATCACCGTTTTGCCCACCGGCTTGAGCCGGTACATCGAATAAAACGTCGCCACTTCATGGGCGCAGATACGCGGCATCGACAAATAGTCGGCGACATAATCGATTGCCGCCCGGGGCAGCCAGCCGCCGTTCTGGCGCTGCGCCAGATCGAGCAGCGGCATCACCGCGCTGGCCTGATGGCCCTGCGGATAGCGGGCGATGATCTTTTGCGCCTGCTCCAGGTTTTGCGCCGTAAACTCAAAGGCCGTATCGCTCATCGGTCAATCTCGCCGAACACAATGTCAAGGGAACCCAGCACGGCCGGAATATCAGCCAGCATATGCCCCCGGGTAAGAGAATCTATCGCTTGCAGATGGGAATAGCCGGGGGCGCGGATCTTGCAGCGATAGGGCCGGTTCGAGCCGTCGGAGACCAGATAGACACCAAACTCCCCCTTGGGAGCCTCCACCGCGGCATAGGCCTCGCCCTCAGGCACGCGCATCCCTTCGGTGTAAAGCTTGAAGTGATGAATGAGCGCCTCCATCGAGCGCTTCATCTCACTGCGCCGGGGCGGGGCGACCTTGCGATCTTCTGAAATAACAGGCCCTTGTGGCATTTCTTCAAGACATTGCTTTATGATTCGTAAGCTCTGGCGCATTTCTTCCAGCCGCACCACGAAGCGGGCGTAGCAATCGCCATGACGGCCGACGGGAATGTCGAAATCCATTTTCTCATAGACGTCGTAAGGCTGCGCCTTGCGCAAATCCCAGGCGATGCCGGTCGCCCGCAGGCAGGGGCCGGAAAAGCCGCGGTCAAAGGCTTGCTCGGCGCCGATTGCGCCAATATCGACATTACGCTGCTTGAAGATGCGGTTTTCCAGCACCAGCACCTCCATATCCTCGAGCACCTGAGGATAGCCTTCACAAAACGCCATGATGTGCTCGGCCATGCCCGCCGGCAGGTCTTGATGCACCCCGCCAATGCGGAAATAGGCCGAATGCAGCCGCGCTCCCGAAACCCCTTCGTAAAACCCCATGAGTTTTTCGCGTTCCTCGAAGCCCCACAGCATCGGCGTCATCGCCCCGACATCCAGGGCATGGGCCGTACAATTGAGAATATGGTTGAGAATGCGGCCGATTTCGCAAAACAGAACGCGGATATATTGCCCCCGTTCCGGCACCTCGCAGCCCAGCAGCTTTTCAGCGGCCAGAACAAAGGCATGTTCCTGGTTCATGGTGCCGACATAATCCAGCCGGTCGAAATAGGGCACCGCCTGCTGATAGGTCTTGTGCTCGATAAGTTTTTCAGTACCCCGATGCAGCAGTCCGACATGGGGGTCGAGCCGCTCGACGGTCTCGCCATCCAACTCGGCGATCAGGCGCAGCACCCCATGGGCGGCCGGGTGCTGGGGGCCGAAATTGACGCTTTGGCTTTTGATCTCGACTTCGGCCATGTTAGCCCTGCTCCCCGGTCTCACCGGCTTTCTCATCGCCCGGAAGAATATAGCGCGCGCCTTCCCACGGGCTCAGGAAGTCGAACGAGCGAAAATCCTGCACCAGTTTCACCGGTTCATAGACCACCCGTTTCAACTCATTGGAATAGCGCACCTCGACAAAGCCGCTGAGCGGGAAATCCTTGCGCAGGGGATGACCTTCAAAACCGTAATCGGTCAGGATGCGGCGCAAGTCGGGATGGCCTGCAAAGGTCACCCCGAACATGTCCCACACCTCGCGCTCGTACCAATTGGCCGAGCTGAACACCTCGGTCGCCGAGGGCACCGGGGTTTCGTCGACAACCTCGATCTTGACCCGCACCCGCTGGTTATGATGCAGGCTCAAGAGGTGATAGACCACATCGAAGCGGTTCACGCGTTCAGGATGATCAACACCGCATATGTCGATCAGCAGTTTGAACTGGCAACTGGGATCGTCGCGCAGAAATTTCAGCACCCGGGTGATATGATCGCGCCGCGCGCCAATCGTCAACTCGCCGAGGGCCACGGTGTGGCCGACAACGTCATGCTCCAGCGAGGTCGCGATATAATCGCCCAGTTCGCCAAGCGCTTCTTCCATCGATTTCTTGCCCCCACTGGCCCGGCCCCGCGCCGGCTTTTGGTTACCGCGTTATGGTTCCGGTGCGGCGAATTTTCTTTTGCAACTGTAAAATGCCGTACATGAGCGCCTCGGCGGTTGGCGGGCACCCAGGCACATAGACATCGACCGGCACGATACGGTCACAGCCTCGAACCACACTGTAGGAATAATGGTAATAGCCGCCACCATTGGCGCAGCTTCCCATGGAAATCACATAGCGCGGCTCGGGCATCTGGTCATAGACCTTGCGCAGCGCCGGCGCCATTTTGTTGGTCAGCGTGCCGGCCACGATCATCACGTCGGAATGGCGTGGGCTGCCGCGCGGCGCAAAGCCCCAGCGCTCGACGTCATAGCGCGACATGCTGGCGTGCATCATCTCCACCGCGCAGCAGGCCAGACCAAAGCTCATCCACCACAACGAGCCGGTACGCGCCCAATTGATCACATCGTCAATGCTGGCGACCAGAAACCCCTTGTCGTTGAACTCTTCGGCCAACTGGCGGATATGGGCTTCCTGCGCGCCCCCACTCTGCATGTTCTTGCTGGCCAGGGAGACGGCGCCCGGTTCATGGCTTACTCCCATTCCAGAGCTCCTTTCCTCCACTCATAGATAAAGCCAATGGTGAGAATGCCCAGAAAAATCATCATCGACCAGAAGCCGAACAGGCCCAGGTTGCCCAGCGAGACCGCCCAAGGAAACAGAAAGGCCATTTCCAGATCAAAAATGATAAACAGGATGGCCACCAGATAAAACCGCACATCGAACTTGCCGCGGGTGTCGCCGAACGGCTCGAACCCGCATTCATAGGCGGACAGTTTTTCCGAATCAGGCCGCTGCTTGGCGATAATGACGGCGGCGACAATAAAGAACGCTGACAGAACCAGCGCGACCCCCAAAAAAATCAGAATAGGTAAATATTCCAGCAGCAGATCTTCCATGCCGCTCCTTTCAGCCGCTCGGACTTTAGGACAAAGATTGCAGCGCGATTTCTAGCCGGTAGCTCCAAGGGTGACAAGAGGAAATCGGCGATACGCGGTCATTTGTCGCAACCATGCCGGTTTCGGGACATTGAGCCCCGACTTGAAACACGAAAAACAGGATGGGAAGGGTGGCGGGAGTGACGGGACTCGAACCCGCGACCTCTGGCGTGACAGGCCAGCACTCTAACCAACTGAGCTACACCCCCTTCGCCTTGGGAGGGCTTGATTTACGGCACCCCCGCGCGGCTGTCAAGCCGAGATGGCCCCGGAGATCAAAATAGCCGGTTTTAATGAAAGCCCCCTTGAGCCTCCGCAAAATCCTATGTCTGCCCTCTCTCGCCCCGCCGCTTTAATTTATCGATTCGATAATTGATCTGGGCGCGTGAAATGCCAAGCAGGCGCGCCGCCGCCGACCGGTTGCCGCCGGTTTTACGCAAGGCGTGTTCGATCATCTGACTTTCGAGCGCCGGCAGGCCCAGCCGTTTTTCCAGCAGGCTGTCATAGATCCCGGCAGTCGCCAGATCTTCCTCCTGTTCCAGATCAGCCTGACCGTGATAATGCGCCCGGCGCGGCCGGCCGGCGCTGTCCAGCGCAAAAATCGATTTGTCGATTTTTTCACCACTGGTGAAAAGATGGCACAGGTCTATCGGGCCATCATCCTCGGCCAGAATGACGCCGCGCTCGATCATGTTTTCCAGTTCGCGGATATTTCCTGGCCAGCGATAGCTCATCAGCGCGCCGATTGCCTGTTCGCTGAACCCGGTGATCCGTTTTTCATGGCGCGCGGAAAAACGTCTTAAAAAATGATCCATGAGCATCGGCATGTCGGCATAGCGCTCACGCAAGGGGGGGATGCGGATCGGGAACACATTGAGGCGAAAATACAGATCCTCGCGAAACTCCCCCTTTTCGACCGCCTCCTTGAGGTCGATATTGGTGGCCGCGATCACTCGCACATCAACGTCGCGAACCCGGCTGTCGCCTACCCGCTCGATCCGACTCTCCTGCAAGGCGCGCAGCAGCTTGGCCTGGGCGGACATGGTCAGCGTGCCCACTTCATCGAGAAACAGGCTGCCGCCATCGGCGCGTTCAAACCGCCCCTGGCGCGAGGCCAGCGCGCCGGTGAACGCCCCCTTTTCAACACCGAACAGTTCGGCCTCGATCAGATTTTCCGGAATGGCCGCACAATTAACCGCCACGAACGGCTCGGCGGACCGGTGGTTCAATTTATGAAGATTGCGGGCGAACATCTCCTTGCCGACACCGCTTTCGCCGGAAAACAGCACCGTCGCATCGGTCTTGGCCACGCGCTGCAACATGTGATAGGCGATGTTAAAGCCGGATGATGCACCGACCAGATGCCATTCATCCCTTTGACCCTCGCCTTGCCGGGGCGCCGGCGGTGCCTTTTGCGGCGGTTTTTTTGTGCGGCCATTGCCTGAGGCTACATAATTTTCCGCCCTGAAATATTTCAGATCCTGTTCCGGATTATCCCATTCCTCGGCGGTTTTCCCGATAATATGGCAATGGTCATAGCCCATCGCCTGGCACTGGGTCTCACGATAGATGATCGGGCGCCCGAGAAACACCGTGGCATAGCCGCTGGCATAGCCGATTTGCGACCAGCACACTGGCGTGGCGCTAACCCCGAAATGCTCCACATGAGCGGCGCATTCCGATGAGTGATGCCATTGGTATTCGACATAGAATTCCCCCTTTTCCACATCGACATCGAAAACCAGCGGCTTGACCAGAACCACCCCTTCCAGGGCATGGAGCTGGGGCCCCACCGAAAACGCATCGAACATCTTGCCATTGGCGCGCACCCGGTTGGCGAATTCCGCATCCATGGCGCCGGCCTCATAGCCCTGGCGGGTGAGCAAGGCACGCGCCCGGTCCTGGCCCAGAGCGTCGATCAACTCGCGGCGCATGATGCCCAGAGCGCCGGTATGCATCAGAACCATGCGCCGGTTGCCAAGCCAGATATGGCCATCGCTGGGCGAAAACCGCAGGCTGGCCGCCAGATCATCAATATTGGGGAATTTGATTTTTTCGCTGGTTTCAAGATTGAGAAAATCCGCGGCACTGACCGCCGGGGATGATTTTCGAGCCTTGGGGTAAGAGGGAGATGTCAACGGTTTTTCTCCTTGCCTCGCGCGGCGCGGCGCCAATAGTTAAAACTGTTGAATATCCAACATATGACCTTGCCACTATCACATAACTGACGAATATCAAACAGTTCTTATTAGCGCCTTTCGCTCGGACTTTCCAGCTTTCCCTACCCTCTTTGGCCCTTTCTCAGAAAATCCATTGGTTTTCGAAAAAAGGCCTTTCTTTAATAAAAATACATTAATATCAAGTGGTTACTTTCTAACGTATAGAAAAAATTCAGCTCGAGCCGGCCTTGTAAACGGCTCCGCTCAAGAGCGGATCTTCCCCTGGCACAGGGCTTGCTTATTGCCCTTTGGAAGGTCGCAGATTGCCGCAGAATGCCGCAATACCGACGCACCACAGACATGAAAACGGGGAGATTTCGATGTTTTACGCCATAAAAAGGGAGGTTCCAATGCTTCACAGTGCATCTCAGACCCGTCCGCTCGTCCGCAAAAAGCTGCTTACGACCTCGGCCCTAACGCTGCTTGCCATCCTGATCGCGGCCCCGGGCTGGGCCGAGGAAGACAGCCGCCAAAGCACGGGCATCGAAGAGATCACCGTCACGGCGCAGAAGCGGTCCGAGAATTTGCAGGACGTGCCGATCGCCATCACCGCGCATACCGCGGAAAGCATGACCGTGCGCGGCATGACCAATATTTCGATGATCGGTGATTTCACCCCCAATGTTGAAATTGACTCGACGTCATCCTTCAGCGGCTCGACCCAGATTCTGACGGCCTATATTCGCGGCATCGGCCAGAATGATTTCGCCTTCAATCTGGACCCCGGGGTCGGGGTTTATGTCGATGGGGTCTATTATGCGCGCACCATCGGCGCAGTGGTCGATTTGCTCGACCTTGACCATGTCGAGGTACTCAAGGGACCGCAGGGCACCCTGTTTGGCCGTAACACCATCGGCGGCGCGATCAGCGTCATCACCCGCCGGCCAGCGGAGGAATTCCAGGCCAGGGGCGACGTCACAGTCGGGCAATACAGCCGCATCGATGTGCGCGGCGCGGTGGATATACCGCTGGTCGCCGGCAAGCTGCTATCGCAAATTTCCTTTTCCTCGAAATCCCGCAGCGGCTATCACAAATTTCTCGAATTCCCCGGCAGCCGGGACACCATCACCGACGTCGGCCGTTTTATACGGCCTTTCGATACCACCTATGACAAGGCCGGCGGCGAGAACAATCAGAATGTACGCGCCAAGCTGGAATGGCGCGCAACCGAGGATCTGACCGTCCATCTGACCGGCGATTACACCCATGTCGATGAACAGCCAACGCCAAGCGAGTTGCTGGGCACCACGCCTGGAGGGCTCGCCGATCTTTACAACCTGTGCATTTCGACCCCGGCGGCGGCCTTCGCCAGCACCCCGGCCTTGCAACCCTTCGAGGCGTTGTGCACCACGCCGCGCGCCAATGTCGGCACCGCACTGGCCGGAGTGAATGTCGATAGCGACCCGGCCAATGACCATCTTGTGTTCGACACCCGCTTCGTGCCGAGCGACATCGACACCTCGTTTTCCACCGGCGCCGGCTATTCGAAGCTGACCGCTTGGGGGCTTAACGGCACGGTGGATTGGGCGCTGGGCGATGCCATCAATTTCAAATCGATCACCGCTTACCGCGAATTGAACTCAGCCTTCGCTCTGGATGTCGATGGGTCCCCCCTGCCGATTGGCGATCACGCCTTCACCATGAACCAGTGGCAGTTTTCCGAGGAACTCCAATTGAGCGGAACCTCTCTTGATGCGGCGCTGCATTGGGTGGTGGGGCTGTATTATTTCCATGAACAGGGCGATTTGACCGATTTTGTCCATTTCGCCGGCGGCCTGTTGCAGATTCTCGGCCCCAACCAGTTCAACACCGATGCTTATGCCGGCTTCACCAATCTGAACTATCAGGTCACCGAGCGCCTGGGGCTGACCCTGGGCGGCCGCTTTACCCGGGAGGAGAAAACCTTTACCGGCGGCCAGCGCGACCTGAACGGCCTGGCCTTTCTGCTCGGCTTTCCGCCGGCCGCCGCGCCCGACCCCACGGACCCCACGCTTTATTTTCCGACCGGGCTCAACAAGCTGAATTTCAACGATTTCTCGCTCAAGGCGGGGGTTGAATACCGGCTGCTGGAGGATGTGCTGAGCTATCTGTCCTTCTCCCAGGGCTTCAAGAGCGGCGGCTGGACCACCCGCGCGACGGTTCCGATCACCACCGCGCCCTCGTTCAAACCAGAGCGGGCGAACACCTATGAATTCGGCGTCAAGGGACAATTCCTCGATCACCGCGTGCAAAGCAATCTGGCGATGTTCTATACCAATTACAATGATTTACAGGTCACCGTGCAGGACGGCGTATCCCCGGTTACCGAAAACGCCGCCAAGGCCAAGATCAAGGGGCTCGAGCTGGAACTCACCAGCCTGGTGACCGAACGGCTGGTGGTCCAACTCACGGTTGGCTATACGGATGCGAAATATACCCGGCTGGACCCGGGCACCGTGCTGCAAAGCAGCTTTTTGTTCCTCAACACGCCGAAATTCACCGCCACCCTTTCCGGCGATTACACCCTGCCCCTGGCGTCCGGCGCGGCCATACAGCTTCATGCCGACTATGTTCATAAAAGCAAAATCGCCAATGACGCCGAAAACACCCCGCTCCTGATTGCCGGGGCCTCCGACATGGTCAATGCCGTGATTTCCTACAACGACGCCGCCGACAGGTGAAAACTGTCGTTCGGCGCCCGCAACATCACCAACGAGCGCTTCATCGTCTCGGGGCAGAATCAATCCGGCATTGGCTATATTGGCGGAACCTATAACCGGCCGCGCGAATGGTATTTGCGGGCCAGCTTCCAATATTGACCGCCCGGTCCTCCTGACACCCCCCCTGGTCCCATGATCCTCGTGGCCAGGGGGGCTTTCCCCCTATTTGATCAAGAAGGTTTGTCATGTCTTTAAGCAACAAGAAAATTGTCGTGACCGGCTCGGCTTCGGGAATTGGCGCCGCCAGCTGTCGCTTTCTCAGGGCGCAGGGCGCCTGGGTGGTCGGGCTGGACCGAACGCCCAGGACTGATAATGTGGATTTATTTGCACCTCTCGACCTGCTGGACGGCGCCTCGATCACCGCCGCACTGCCGCTCTGCCCGAGGCTATCGACGGTTTGTGCAATATTGCCGGGGTGCCCCCCGCCGCGGGGCGTGCGCGCGTGCTCAAGACCAATTTTTTCGCCTTGTGTGCCTTGACCGAGAGGCTGGCGGACCGGTTCTCTGCGGGCGCCAGCATTGTCAACATCGCCTCCATCGCCGGCTTTGGCTGGCGCGAAGATATGGCGCGCATCAAGGCCGGTCTGGCGCTGGCCCCCGACATCAGTCTGGAAGACATCGACGCCTTTTGTGACGCCCATGAGATTGACGATGTTTTCAGCTATCTGTTCGCCAAGGAAATGCTGATCGTCTGGACCAGGAAAATCCATGATCTGTGGCGCGCGCGCGGCGTTCGCATCAACACCATCAGTCCCGGTCCGGCCGAGACGCCCATTTTAAAGGACTTTATGGCCGCCTTTGGCGAACGGGCGCGCAATGATGTGGCGGCGGTCGGCCGCCCCGGCACGCCGGAAGATATCGCGCCGGTTATCGCCTTTTTGTGCAGCGAGCAAAGCGCCTGGATCACCGGCGCCAATATCCCGGTCGACGGCGGGCTGGAGGCGATCGCCCTTAAACGGGCGTTTGATTTTTAGCGCCTGGCTGCGGCGTGAGGGAGCGGGACTGCCGGCCATGGGGGAATGGTGGGCGATGACAGGCTCGAACTGCCGACCTCCTCGGTGTAAACGAGATGCTCTACCAACTGAGCTAATCGCCCGGTTAAAAATAACCGGCAAAAAACAATAGGCCGGCGGTTTCTCAACCAGCCGGCCCACAGTTCAGCATGTCAACAAAGACTAGTTCACCGCGTCTTTCAGCGCCTTGCCAGCCTTGAACTTGGGCTGGCGCGACGCCGGAATCTGGATTTTCTCGCCGGTGCGGGGGTTGCGGCCCTCGCTGGCGGCGCGGTTGGCGACGCTAAATGTGCCAAACCCGACAAGCCGGACATCCTGGCCCGAGGCCAGACTGCCGGTAATGGATTCCAGGACCGCGTCAACCGCGCGTGCGGCATCCGCCTTGGACAGACCGGAATTATCAGCGACACTGGCAATCAGATCATTTTTATTCACTTCAAAAACCCCCTTTGATGCAGGAAACGGGACCGACGGGCACCCCCTTTAAAAAGTGCGCGCAGTGTAAAACGCGAAACCGGTAGCGTCAAAAGGAAAACCTAGCTTTCTTGCGCTTTTTTAGCTTGATTTTGCCACCGGGCTGTGGTGTCGGGCCAGCCTTAATGGGTGACCACACCCTCGTGATCGCTTTTTTCCGTCTCTTCGGCCAGGGCGGCGATTTCGTCGTCCTCATTCCACTCGATCGGCACCAGCGGCGCGGTCAGTGCATGTTTGAGCACATCATCGACCGTCGCCACCGGAATGATTGTCAGGCCGCGTTTGATATTATCGGGAATTTCCGCCAGATCTTTTTCATTATCTTTTGGAATCAAGACCGTAGAAAGACCACCCCGCAATGCGGCGAGCAATTTTTCCTTCAGGCCGCCGATCGGGAAAACCCGGCCACGCAGGGTAATCTCGCCGGTCATCGCGACCTTGCGGCTGACCGGAATATTGGTCAGAACCGAGACGATCGAGGTCACCATGGCCACCCCCGCCGAGGGGCCATCCTTGGGAATCGCACCTTCCGGCACATGGATGTGGATATCCTTTTTCTCGAACACGGTCGGCTTGATGCCAAAATCGATACTGCGCGAGCGCACATAGCTTTTCGCCGCCTGCACCGATTCCTGCATCACATCGCCCAGCTTACCGGTGATGGTCATCCGTCCCTTGCCGGGCACCATGACCGATTCGATGGTCAACAGCTCGCCGCCGACTTCGGTCCAGGCCAGACCGGTGGTAACCCCCACCAGATCCTCGGTTTCGATCTCGCCAAAGCGATAGCGCCGCACCCCGGCGTATTTGTTCAGGTTGCGGGTGGTGATCTTGATCGAGGCGGCTTTTTTCTGGACGATCTTCTTGACCGCCTTGCGGATCAGATTGGCCAGCTCGCGTTCCAGATTACGCACCCCCGCCTCGCGGGTGTAATAACGGATCAGGTCAAGCAGCGCGGCATCGGAAATCGACCATTCCGACGGCTTGAGGCCATGGGCCTCGAGCTGCTTCTTGATCAGATGGCGCTTGGCGATCTCGACCTTTTCATCCTCGGTATAACCGGGAAGCCGGATGATCTCCATGCGGTCCATCAGCGGGCGCGCCATGTTAAGCGTATTCGCCGTGGTCACGAACATCACGTCCGACAAATCGTAGTCAACCTCCAGATAATGATCGTTGAAGCGCACGTTCTGTTCAGGGTCCAGCACCTCGAGCAGGGCCGAGGACGGATCGCCCCGGAAATCGGCCCCCATCTTGTCAATCTCGTCGAGCATGAACAGCGGGTTGTTGCTCTTGGCCTTTTTCATGTTTTGCATGATCTTGCCCGGCATCGAGCCGATATAGGTGCGCCGGTGGCCGAGAATTTCCGCTTCGTCGCGCACTCCGCCCAGCGAAACCCGCACGAAACTGCGCCCCGTCGCCTCGGCGATCGAGCGACCCAGCGAGGTCTTGCCCACACCCGGCGGGCCGACCAGGCATAAAATCGGCCCCTTGAGCTTGTTGGTGCGTTGCTGTACCGCGAGATATTCCAGAATGCGTTCCTTGACCTTCTCGAGGCCATAGTGGTCCGCCTCCAGCACCTTTTCGGCCTTGTCGATATCGCGCTGGATTTTGCTGTTCTTGCCCCAAGGCATGGCCAGCAGCCAGTCGAGATAATTGCGCACCACCGTCGCTTCGGCCGACATCGGGCTCATATTGCGCAGTTTTTTCAACTCGGCCTGGGCCTTTTCCCGGGCTTCCTTGGACAGTTTCGTCTTGGCGATCCGCTCTTCCAGCTCGGACATTTCATCGCGCCCGTCCTCGCCCTCGCCAAGCTCTTTCTGGATCGCCTTGAGTTGTTCGTTGAGATAATATTCGCGCTGGGTTTTCTCCATCTGACGCTTGACCCGGCTGCGAATTTTCTTTTCCACCTGAAACACGCAAATCTCGCATTCCATCAGCGAATAAACTCGCTCCAGCCGTTCCGCGACGATCGGCAATTCGAGCAACTCCTGCTTGTCGGAGATTTTAACCGCGAGATGCGAGGCGATGGTGTCGGCCAGCTTGCCGGGATCATCGATCTGATTGACCGAAACCAGAACCTCGGGCGCGATCTTTTTGTTGAGCTTGACATAGTTTTCAAACTGGCTGACCACCGAACGCGACAGCGCCTCCAGTTCGGTGGATTCGGTCGTCTGCTCGGGCAGTTCCTCGGCCTCGGCCTCGAAGAAGTCCTCATTGTCGAGAAAGCGGGTGATCCGCGCCCGCACCCCGCCCTCGATCAGCACCTTGACCGTGCCATCGGGCAGCTTGAGCAGCTGCAACACCGAGGCGGTGGTGCCCAACTGATAAATATCATCGACGCCGGGGTCGTCCTGGCCGGCGTTTTTCTGGGTGACCAGCAAAATCTGCTTGTCGTCGCGCATGACACTTTCCAGTGCCTTGACCGACTTGTCGCGCCCCACGAACAAGGGCACGATCATATGGGGAAAGACCACGATGTCGCGCAGGGGCAGAACCGGGAAAACCGATGCCTTGGAGCCGGTTCCCTTGCCACCCGCATCTTCCTTGGCGGCCTTGTCCGGGAGGGTGTTGGAGCTGTCTGTCATAGTCCCTGTTACTCTGTATTTGTGCCCTCCAGCGCGGCCAAAAACCTTCTTAGACCACGCCGAAGCCAACATATTAACGAAAATTGTTCTAATAAGAAGGTGGCGGCTGCCCCCCCGCGGTTCAAGTCTTTTTAATCACCTCACCCGGCGCGCATGATCGCCCGGGGTGAGAAGAAAGCTAGGCTCCGGCCTCGACATCGCTGCGCCGGTCGGCATAGATATAGAGCGGCTGGGCGCCACCCTCGACCACCTCGCCATTGATGACCACTTCCTCGACTCCTTCGAGCGACGGCAGGTCATACATGGTGTCCAGCAAAATCCCTTCCATGATCGAGCGCAAGCCCCGGGCGCCGGTCTTGCGATCGATCGCCTTGCGCGCCACCACGGACAGCGCGTCGTCGGTAAAGGTCAGGGCCACGTCTTCCATCTCGAACAACCGCTGATACTGCTTGATCAGCGCATTCTTCGGCGTGCTCAGGATCTTGACCAGAGCATCCTCGTCGAGATCGCCAAGGGTGGCGATCACCGGCAGGCGGCCGACAAACTCGGGGATCAGACCAAATTTCAGCAGATCCTCCGGTTCGATCTCTTCGAGGACTTCGCCGGTGCGCCGATCGTCGGGGGCCTGGACGTCGGCACCAAAACCGATCGCCTGGCCCTTGCCGCGGGCGCCGATAATTTTTTCCAGTCCGGCGAAAGCGCCGCCGCAAATGAACAGGATATTGGTGGTATCGACCTGGAGGAACTCCTGTTGCGGATGTTTGCGCCCGCCCTGCGGCGGCACGCTGGCCACTGTGCCTTCCATGATCTTCAAGAGCGCCTGCTGCACCCCCTCGCCCGACACATCGCGGGTAATCGAGGGATTGTCAGACTTGCGGCTGATCTTGTCGACCTCATCGATATAGACAATGCCGCGCTGGGCGCGCTCGACATTGTAATCGGCCGACTGGAGCAGCTTGAGAATAATATTTTCGACATCCTCACCGACATAGCCGGCCTCGGTCAGGGTGGTCGCATCGGCCATGGTGAACGGCACATCGAGAATGCGCGCCAGGGTCTGGGCGAGCAGGGTTTTGCCACAGCCGGTCGGTCCGATCAGCAGGATATTCGATTTGGCCAGTTCAACGTCATTGCTCTTGGCGGCGTGATTGAGCCGTTTGTAGTGATTGTGGACCGCCACCGACAGCACCCGCTTGGCCTGTTCCTGGCCGATGACATAATCATCCAGCACCTCGCAGATATCCGCCGGCGCAGGCACGCCGTCGCCAGGTTTGGTCAGCGAATTTTTGTGTTCCTCGCGGATGATGTCCATGCACAGTTCAACGCATTCATCGCAAATGAACACCGTCGGCCCGGCAATGAGCTTGCGCACCTCATGCTGACTCTTGCCGCAGAACGAGCAATAGAGGGTATTTTTTGAATCACCGCCGCTTAATTTGGTCATAAATCACAATCCCGGCCCAGTTCTATACTATCGTAGCCGCTTGCCGCGCGGCGGGGCAATCGAAATTTTGCCCCCTCAAAGGGACATCACTTTAGCGTTTCACTCATCAACGTTTGCTTAACACAGGAGATGTCACGCCTTGTCGCCCTCTTCCTCGGCGATTTCCGGCCTGGCGGCTCTTTTTGTCAGCCGCAGCGACACGCTCACGTCGCCTTCGGTCATCATCCCGCTGCTTACGGCCGTCGTG
>Ga0114931_10000698_pt1 | contig 41696 bp, 22 predicted proteins | sample 2SBtaG_FD_89579 | JGI IMG/M metagenome (GOLD analysis project Ga0114931, IMG submission 89579) | Deep subsurface microbial communities from Kolumbo volcano to uncover new lineages of life (NeLLi) - 2SBTROV14_V59a metaG | ecosystem: Environmental > Aquatic > Marine > Volcanic | place: Kolumbo... | reverse complement strand
TCCACCTGCCCGGCAACGCCGCCGTCCGTAACGATGGCGACGGTTTTTTGAGCGTCCAATACCGGTACCGCGCCCACCACATCCAGGGTGGGATCGGCGGCCAACGGCGTGGAAGGATCATCGCTTAAGGTTTCCGCCTGACGGGCACTGCCCGCACCCTGGGAAAACACCGAAGCCTGGTTGGCGATGATGGTACCCACAACCACGTTGCTGTTGACGCTGACATCAAAGGTAATGGTGGCGATATTGGCGGCATCGGTGGCCGAATCGGCACGCATCCAACCGGCGGTGGTGTTTTCCGGCGCATGAATCAGCATACCGGCCTGTAAAGGAGATGTACCGTCGTCGGGCACACCTACCGGACTGCCGTTTAGGGTGGTGCTGTCGGCCACATAGCGGGTATTGGCCGGTATCAAATCTCTCAACAACGTATTGACCGCGTTTTCCGCACCGATGTTTTTAACGGTTAGGGTATAACGCAACACTTCCCCGGGTAATAACACATCGGGATCATCGGTCAGGTCCTGGGAGGTTTTATACACTTGCATCAACGGCGCCGAACCGATCAAGGTAGTGGTTGGGTCGTCGCTGCCCGGTAAATTGGGATCATCACTGGGCAAGGGACTAAAACCGCTCACACTGACCAGGGCCTGGTTTAGCGCTTGCCGACCGCCGTCGATCACATCGGCCAATACCGCGTCAAACTCAATGACAAGACTGTCGTTGGCACCGCCCACCGCATCCAATGACAAGCCGCGTATATCCAATAAACCGGTACCGCGGACACCGCCGGCGGCGTCGGTGTTGGCGGTCGCGGCGCCGGCCGGCACGTTGATAATGGCCAAACTGCCGGGCCGAAACAACGCGGGATCGGTCAAACGATCCAATTCGTCAGTGATGGAAAAACCGCTTACCGCCAGGCTGCCCGTGTTATTGACGGTAATTCGATAGCGCAGGGTTTCACCGGGCTCGGCATTGGCGCCCGGATCCTGCCCGCTGCCGCGGTTGATCACGGATTTCTGGATGGCCAGTACCACCGCTTCCACGGTCACGGTATGGGCATCCTGAAAGTCCGTGCTACCCACGCTACCGTCCGTCAGTGTTTCGGTATAGGCATGGGTAGAACCCGTGGCGCCGCCGCCGGCGGTATCGGCGCTGAACCAGGTTGTGGCGCCGGCCACATTGGTCAGCATGGTGCCGTCGGCGTTGTCCACATCCAGGCCGGCCTGGTAAGTAAGGATTAATCGATTGCCGGGCTCAATACTGGCCGCGCTCGACTGCATGGTGATAGTGAAGGTACACGCCGGTGCCGGGGCGAACGCGGTGACAAAATCGGAACCTTGCACCAGGGCCGCGGCAGCCGCGGTGTTGCCGTCCGCCAGGAAAACCCTTGCCGCGACAACCGTCGGCGCGTTGTCGCACATGCCACCGGGATCGACATCGGGCATTTGATCGGTGATGGTGACATCCCAGGCGGTTACATCACCGCTGTTTTGCACATCCAGGGTAAACGTTCCCGGCACCCCGAATGGCATGCTCGCCGGGCCGGTCTTGCCGAGTGTCAAGACGGGTTCGCCGATGCGCATATCGGTGGTGGTATCGGGCAGACCATTGGTTTGACTGCCGTTGTCGCCGTCGATCTGGTTATAGGTATAGGTTGCGGTATTATTAAATAACAACCCGGGAATATTTTTCGCCGTATCCGTCAGCATCACGGTCACGTCGACTACAATTTGTTCACCGGCGGGAACATCGATACCGTCAGCGGTGTCTTCTATCACCACCTGCGCACCGCTGCCGGTATTGAACGGTGTCCATGTCTGGGATCCGCTTATTTTGGTGACTGAAACAAATTCTAAATCCGCCGCTGCCGTGCTTAAATCATCGACGATTCGCACATCGTTCAGGGCCACGGCCATGGGTGAATCCGGCACGGTTATACGATAGGTAAACGGCACACCAATGGCCGCGGTGGTGCTCGCCGGATTTCGTTTGTCCAGGGCGTTGGGCATGGGCGAGGTGAGGGTCGCGGTGGCGGTATTGCTGGGACCGTAGATTTCACGACTACCGGTAATCGCGCCCAATGCCGGAACGTCTTCGTCATCGAAGGAATAATAACCGCGCACCAAAGCCTGGTTACTCAGGGTGGCGCCGGCGGCCAGGGTCGGATCGGCCTGCACCTGGTATACCAGTCGCAAGGTTTCACCCACCGGTATGCTGTATTGATCCGCAACACCGGAGTCAAAATTCCATTGCACAAAGCCTGTGGCGGCCGAGTAACTCGGCGTCACATTGGGTAATACGCTTGCCGCCACCAGCCATTGGGTGCTGATCGTGGTAACAGTCGCCGCACCTTCGCGCATACCTTCGGGAATGATATCCCTTAACACCGGATCATAAGCCGGCGCGGTACCGGTATTGCTGATCTCCACGGTATAGGTGACCGCTTCGCCGGCATCCAAAACCGTATCGCCGCCGGCGGCAAGCGCCGTTTTGGTCACGCTAAGATTGGGTTGCAGTACGGTGATGGTTGCAGCGCTTGCTTGGATGGCGGCGGCACCCGCGGCATGCTCATAAGCCAGGTCCGCGGAATTACTGAGCACGGTGTTGTCGGACTGGGCCAATACCTTATCCATTACCCGGGCGCGATACACCAGCACGAATGCATCATTGGCGGTGTTGTTGTCGCCTGCATTGACCACGGTACCCAGATTCCAGGTCACGGTACTCGGACCTTCGGCGGGATTACCGGCCACCACCGGCGCCGCCATATCGGCGTGACTAAACGGCGCCACGGCATTGAAAGGACTGCTGGTGTCACCGTTAACACTGACCGCACCTTTGTAGGCCAGTCCTTGCGGCAAGGTATCGGTGATGACCACGTTAGTGCTGGTGCCTTCCTGAAGATTCAAGCGTATTTCATAATCAACAATGTCACCGATGCGTACGTTACTATCCGCACCGTTATAGGTATCGTTGAGTCGACTTTTACTGATGCTGTTGGTATCGGAGCTGGTCAGCGTCGTTACCGCCGCTGCGGTAACATAATCATTCACCGCCGGCGTGCCGGTGCCGGTTCGTTCATTGGCATCGATGCCGTTCAAACCGGTCCACTGCACTACCGCCGAATTGCTTAAATCCTGCTTGGCCAATACCGAATCCAGCACCAGCACATCGTAAGTGATGGTCGCCGATCCGCCTTCGAGCATGTCGATATCCGCATTGCCGTTGGCCGACGACCAGGTCATGGTTTGCGCGACGGTCGTGCCGTCACCGGTGGTGGTGGGTGCCGCGATGGTACCCGTACTGGTGGCGGCATTGCCGTTGTAAAGCAATCCCATGCTTAAGGAATCCAACACACTGATATCGAATGCGTCGGAAAAATCATCCCCCGCTGCGCCGCCCGCGGCGGTTAAACTCAGGGTATAACGCAATATATCGCCGGCATTGGGCGGCAATCCCGGCTGGCTTACATTGACCACGGATTTACTTACGCTGACGCTGGGTTCAATAATGCGGATACTGGCAACCGTGGTGGCGTTGCCACCGGCAATTTGCGCGCCGCCGGGTGCCAGCGCGTAACGATACGAAGCCGTGTTGGTAAAGGTGGTGCCGGCACTGGCGGCGGATACGTTATTGACCCGGGCATGCAGTTCGATAACGGCTTGCTGGCTGGCTGGAATTTGCGCAATGCTCAGGCGCACATCATTGGGCATCACGGTATTGTTGGTAATCGCCAGGTTATTACCGCTGACGTCGCTGGCGCTGACGAAAATCAGCGAAGGATCCATGCTATCGACAATCGTCACGTCGAACAGCGAGCCACCGGCGCTGGGATCGGGTACGCTGATTTGATAGATGACTTCCTGACCGATGGTCGCCTCGGTGGCCGGACTGAGCTGCACTTTGGCCGGTGGATTGATGGTGGTGACATTGTTCATGTCAAAGCTTACCGGACCCACCGCCGGATACTGCTGGCCGCCCTGGGACGGCAAGGAATAATATGCACCGACCTGGACGGTATTGCTCCATGCCTGATTCACGCCAAAGTCGGTATGCATACCCATATCAAAATCGATCGTGATACAATCGCCGGCGGCCAGAGGCGTCACAAAACTAAACACCATGTCGCCGCCACGGGCAGCCGGTGGTGTATAGCTATAGTCGGTACCCACGGCGACGGCCACACCACCCATACGCACATCCGGACTCAAGGCACCGTTTAACGGACCGGCAATGGAAGTTTCATCCAGTTCGGAAGGCAAACTGTCCTGCACGGCGACACCGTAGGCCGGTGCGCCGCCCACGTTACAGGCTTGCAGTTGAAAATTCATTATGTCAACCCCAGGCACTACGGTGACGCCCGAGAGGCGACCGGATCGATCGGTTTTCGTTATCGCATTGATAATGGGTTGCAGCAAAGTCACATCACCGGTACTGCTGAGGCGCGGATCGGGGGCGGGTGGATTATTGCCGCCATCCAAATAGTTCAATGTAACTGTATTGCTTAGATTGGTGCTGTTGGCCTGTGCAATACCGGCATTCGCGCTGACTTGCGCCTGGTATTCAATCAATAAAGTATCGGTGGAGGGATCGCCCAGGCCATCGTTGGTGACATCACCGATGGTCCAGGTCAACGATCCGGTGGCACCCGCTTGCGGAACAATACCCGCCGTATTGGCCAACGGCCCGTAACTGAAATTGGAGCCGGCCCCGGATGCGGGCGGTGCATACAACCCATCGCTGCCGTCATCCCCGTTGATGGTTGCGCTGACAAACGTCATCCCGGCGGGCAGAATGTCCTGCACGGTAACACTGCGGGTAAAACCCTCCTGCAGGTTGACTTGTAACTGATAGGTAACGATATCGCCCACCCTGACCGTGGCATCATTGGCGGGCGCAAAGGTATCGCTACCGACTTGTTTGACAATATTATTATTGTCCGGCGATACGGCGTTGGTGGTTGCCGGACCGGCACAGTAATCATTGGGCGCGGTCACGGCTGGACAACCGCTACCATTTCGCTCCGCGCTGTCACCGCCGTCCAACGACGTCCAGTCCACCAGCGCACTGTTGCCGATGGATTGTCCCGCTTGGGTCGTGGACGCCACCTGTACATGATAGGTCAGCACCAGCGACTGACCGGCTGGAATATCCAGACTTTCATCGCCGTTATCCCGGCCCCATATCCAGGGACCGCCCGTACCACCCGCGGGCATCGCGACAAAACCCATCACCACGGCACTATTGATTAATGCGCTGGGCGTCATGCCGGTATCAAACAATACATTACTGGTGGGTGTATCCACGATGTTGACATCGAAGGCCGTGGCATTACCGGTATTGCTGACCGTCAGCACATATTCCAAGGTATCACCGCCGTCGGGTGGATCGGCCGGCAGTTTACCGGCGGTCACATTGCTGGCGGTTTTACCGATCGTCAACACCGGCTCCACCACGGTATTCACGTTGGTAAGATCGTTTAGCGCCTCGGTGCCGCCGTTTTCGCCATTGGTGTAATTCACGGTTACGGTATTTTGCAGCGTATCACCGCTATCGGTAGTGACATCGTTATTGATACGGGCGTAGTAATCGATCACGATCCTGGGACTGATGGCGTTGACGCTCAGGTCATCTTCGCTCATGGTCGCGACGCTACCGATGGTCCAAACCACGGTGGTGCCGGCACCGTCGGCGGGTATGGCGTTCATGGCCGTTTCCGACGGTGCCAGACCGTTAATGGAAGCGATACCGTCAAAGGAATAACTCACATCATTGGTGGCGTTATTTTCCAGGATATAGCTCAATCCGGTAACATCTAAATGATCCGAAACAGTCAATCCGTTGGTGACACCCTCGGGCAAATTGATTTGCACCTGAAAGTGTTTGCGCGCGCCGATGGCCGGCACCAGCGCGGGATTGGCATCGGTTTTAGTAATGGTCAATGGCGGTACCGACATGCTGTTATCGGTCACCGTAGATTCGTAATCGTTAACGGGATCGGCGGCATTGGGTATGGCACCCACCCGCATACCACTGCTGCTGCCGTCGGCACCGATGTTGCCGCTGCTATTTAATGCGATTGTCTGTCCCGGCAAGGATGTCCAAGCCGCCTGTATGGTGTTGTCCAGTATTTCATGCGGCGCCGCCGCATCATCCACGCGAACATTAAAGCTAAAACTGATCGCATTACCGGCGGCAAGGGCAAAACGCGCATTGGCGGATGTCCAATTGAATATAGGCCTGTTGGCACCCAGGGTGGCGACGTCCACCACGTCCGGGGGGTCGCTGCCAGCGACGCCGTTGGCATAGCTCATGGTGCTACCCAACAAGTCATCCCAGATACGCAGGTTATAGGCGGTGGCGGTACCGGTATTGGTGGCCGTCACGGTAACCGTCACCACATCGGCGGCATCGGCGCTGGCCACGGCAAAACTCTTGGTCAAGGCAATCACCGGCTCGCGCACCACCACATCGGTTTGATCGAAATTAATTACCACATCGGTGTTGGATTCGTTTTTATAGTGAAGCAATGTGTTAGTGGCGGGATTGCCGTTACTGATCGTATCGCCTTCATTGGTTTGTACCGAGTTGTCCACCCGGGCGACAAACTGCACCGAAAAATCGAATCGCTTGGTGGCATCGGGGGCCGTGGTCAGTTCCTGGTTACCGAAGTTCCATAACACAAGACTGTCCGTGCAGGTCGGGGTAATCTGGCCACCGGGCATAAAACCGGCCGCGCTATAGGGTGGCGCATTTAAATTAACCACCGGCGCTTCGGCACAACTGATACCGGCGGGTAGTTCGTCCCGTATATAGAACTCCCGAAGGTTGGCAACCGGTATACTACTGGTCAATTGATACTGAATTTCCTCGCCCACCGATACCGGCTGGGGTTGTGCGGCCAAGGGGGTATGGGACAAGGCGATAATGGTCTTGGGCTGGGCCAGCAACGGCAGCACTTGTATGGTTGCCGAAGTCGGTGTGGAGGCATAAACCCGGGCCCCACCGATGGTGCTATTGGTACCCGCGACAACCGTTTGATTACCGGAGGCGCCTTGCAGTGAATCGTATCCGGTGGTTATCGTGTTTACCAGGGTTTGCAAAGGCGCCACGGTATCATCGGGGTCCACACGGTAATAGAAAAACACCTGGCCGCCGGGATTGATCTTTAGTAATGCGTCACTGTGGGTATGGGAAAAAGTGATGCTGGCCGGTATGGCGTTTTCCACCACATTGTCACTGATGGTTCCTTCGCCGTCCAGGTCCGCGGCATCCACCAGTGCGTCGCCGTCGTTGTCCAACAAGTCGGAATCAAACGGTTTGACCAGCACCAGGTCACTGGCATCCAAGACATCCGTGGAGGTGAGGTTATAAGCCGGTGCCCGGGTCACGCTGGAAGCGCTGGCTTCATTGGTCAATGTGATGCGATAGATATAGGAATCCTGGGTATCACCGTCATCGGCCAAGGTCACGAATTTGGTACACGCGGTGCCGACGCCGTACAGGGTTTCGTTACAGACTTCCTTGGTCACCAGGATATTGGGTTCGGTTACAGTCAGGTCCACCCGGCGCGCGCTTTGCTGGGGATAACCCAGCGTGTTTTGATCTAAATCAAATACTTCCTCGGCACTGATTATGGTATTGTAAAACACCGCCTGAAACTGCGAGTTCAATACATTGGTACTGGTCGCTGCATGCAGATTGGGCGCGGTACTGCTATCGACAGGATCATTCAATATCCGGTTGCTGACGTTAACATCAAACCACTGGTCCTTGACAGTAATCCGCTCACCGGGTACCACCTGGTTAAACGTCCAATCGATCCAACCTTCATCCAAGGGATTCAAGGGCGGATTGGTTTGCGCGCTTAAACTGATACCGGTAATGGTAGGGTCACTGGTCAGGGACGGGTCGGTGGAGGATATATAGGCCTGGCCGTCGGGCAATTCATCGGTCACGGTAATACGCTGCACCGCGATATAGGTAAAGCCGGGTGTTTGAAAGCCGAACCAGCCGCCGGAGTGGATGCCAAAAGTACATTCCTCGCCGATCTGTACCAGGGAATCCGGCGACGCGGACGGCGGATTGTTTTCCGAACAATGACCGATTTGGGATTTCAGCAAGTTAAAACCGATCACCCTTGCACGCAGGGAATCCAGGGAATAGTTATTGGCGCGGTTACTGATTTTGGACACGTCCGGTGCTGGAAACCATAACGGGTCGCCGTTACTCAACGTCACCTCGCCGATCAGATCAACCCGAAAAGTCAAATCATCATCGGCCAGGTCGGCCGGATCACTGCTTTTAATCACTTCAAAATCCAGGTTGCGCGTGGAGCCCGGCCCAATGGCGCTACCGGTACATTCATACACGGTGGCGGTGGCCGGTAACCCGGTAGGATCATTCCAAATGGCGAGCGGCGGCGGATTGGTCGTGACACGGCAACTGCCGGGCGCGGTAACGATATCCATGGTGGACCCGAAGGTTACATAAGCGACATAGTCGGCGGCGTCATGACCGCCATTGTTGGTCAGGCTGACCTGCAGGGGTAAGGCTTGGGCCGGATCGTTGGTCAGGATAAACACCAGTTCGGCACCGGAAATATCCACGTCAAGGTCTTCCGGATTGGATGCATCATTGTCGTTGTAGACAGCCAACTGGGTCGCCCCGGGATTACAAAACTGTTCGAAGGTCACCGTCAACTGATTGCTGAGCGTGGTGGCGTTGTCCGGATCGTTGCTGTCCGCCACGGTCTCGGTACGATCGTCGATGGCGGCTACCAGATCGTAGTACGACGGGGGTATCATCACGATCCGAAAACGAACCAGCGCCACGTCACCATGACGCAGCATATTGACTTGATCCGCGTAATCCGGATTGACCGTGCTGCTGGTCAAATCAAACTCCGGCGCCGTGTTGGACAACGCCTGCGCAATGGTAGGATTGTTGATCGGGCTGGTCTTGGGGGCCGGATTGGTCCAGCTGATGGTATCGATTAAGCCACTATAGTTTCCGTAAGCCGGGTTGACGCTCACGGTAGGCGTATAGGTGTAATCCACGACATATTCCGGTGGCAGGACATCGGCCAGGTGAATATTTTTAACCGTACCCCCGGTATTGTTGGTGATGGTGATGCTTACCGTGCCTTTACTTCCGGCCGGTTGCGATACATTGGTGCCGGTAATTTCACGGGTCACATTCAAACCGCTGTTAACCACCAATGAACTTAACGTTGTGGTATCGGTACCGGCCGTGGCACCCGTGGATGTCGCGCTGATACCACCATCGGGCGCTTCGGCGTCACAACCCCATGCCACGCCACTGACCGTGTTGGTGGTGTTGGCATTACAGGCGTTGGTGATTTTACCCACCAGGTAAATGTAACTGCCGCCGCCGGCGGCGACATCCACGATACCCGCGTTACCGAAATTACCGTCAACCAGAAAATCACCGATGGTATTGTTCTCACTGATGCAATGGGTGCCGCCGGGATCCACGCCGTCATTGTTGGCCACACTCGTCGCGGACGCTTCCGACGGACAGGCATAGCTGATTTGAAAATTACCGTTCTGCATCAAATCGTCGAATTTCACGTCCTGCATGTCCGCCAGGCCGCTGTTTTGAATTTGAATGCGCCAGATCACGTCATCATTGATATTGCCATAGACCGTATTGGAATAACTGCCTGTTCCTTGCGCCGCGTCCACGTTGCGGCCGGCTTTGTCGACGCTGGGAACCGGTTCGCGCAAAGCCAACTCGGTTAACGCGGTGCTGTTGACCGCGGCGATTGCGCCTTGGGCAGGACAAAAGGTGTAAGCAGCGCTTGCCTGGACATTGCGGTTCGCCGCCACCAGCGCCTCGGCGGTATTGGTGACACTGCGAATCTGAAAAATAATTTCGACCGTATCAAAATTGGAGGGATTATGATTATTGGTGCCGTCAATGAGTGCCAGTCCCGGAATCTGCGTCGACGTCCATGACAATACACTGCCGGCAATGGAGGGATTTCCGCCGGCTTGGGCGGCACCGCCGTTGACGGAATAGGTGGTCGTACCGGTGATGTATTGCAGATTCGACGAGCGAAAATCATGGCTGACTGTCATATTCGCCATATCGCCCGACGACGGGTTGGTGATAAGCATATGCACTTCACCGCTGCCGCATAACTCGCAAAAACTTATCGAGGTGTTGTACCCGATAACACCGGTAAACGTATTGGGATTGTCGTTACAATTGTAGTGGGATGCCAAAAGCGGCGGACTTAAAACCAGCCATGCCGCGGCAACAGTATACCAAACGGCGGCGATAGATCGGCTCCCGCTTGGAATCATTGCCGCCGCTTCGTGCTAACGCTTGCGTCCACTCGAGTTTGAAGGTAAAAACAACGCTGTCCCGTCACGCCCGACGGACGCACTAACCCAACCGGACAATCGGCCCGATGATGAGCAATACCTTGCCCTGTAACCCGTAAACCCACTGAATCCAGCCTCTACAATTTTGGTCACTGACTCATGTTTTTTGTCATGGCGTTTAGCAACGCCTGCATTCCAAACCTTTGTCGGCGCTGGAAAAATAGTCTTTATAACGGGAGTCACGAATTCAATGTTACGAAGCCGGCAAGAATTCAATCGGGTAAAGAATTGTGATTTGCGTCACACCTTGTTTGGCGCCGAAGTTAAACTTTTTAACCCGGGCGATGATTTTTCGCTCCAGCTTGGGTGCTTTGAGTTCACTGGACTCGACCGAGCATTTCGACACGCTACCGTCAGGCTCAATGGTGATACGCAGCACGATTTTACCCTGCAAGGTCGGATTCTTGCGTAGCTCCCGGTTGTAAATACGGTACAGCGCCGCTTTGTATCTATCGAAAACAATTTGAATCTCTTCATCACTACGGGTCGGCCTGGCACCCGACTGGATAGGCGCATCGGCGTCAATCATATCCCCAATACCGCTTTCGATATGGGTAAACGCCACCTTGCCTACATCGCGATTACCGTTTACATTGCGACCGATACCGGCCGTATCGATACCGGAACTGCCGGTGGACGCGCGCGAGGTCACCAACTGCCGCCGGCGTTGTTTCCCTTTTTGGCCTTTGTTCACGAGTTTGGCTTTTGCCCCCAGCTTGGACTCCAACGGTATTTCGGTCAGTTGCGCGAAATCATTTTTAAACGCCAAGATACCGCTGCGCTCCGCCTTTTTCCTGGCCGCTTTCGCCACCCGTGAGCTGGGTTTCGGCACATCTTTGCGCGGTCGATGTTGTTTGGGCTTGTTTTGCGCCTGCTTGATTTTGTTCGGTTTCTGGACCGGTTTTGGTTTGGGTGGAATCTTTTTCTTCACCACCAATTCAGCAAAGCGCTTGGGAATCTCTTTTGCCACGGACTGGTCCGGCATCGGTATCTCAATCATCGGAACAATGCCGCCCAACAGTACCGAAATAAGAATAGCGACCCGTACCGCCAGTCGGAAATGACGCTCATCCTTTTTGTCCCCACTCCATGGCATGGTAAGCGGCCGGAATTGGCGAAGCTTTTCCTCACGCTCAATAACATACTCATTTTCAAGCTCCAGGGCCCGTTCCTGCAACTCCATAATTTCATCGTTGAGTACGTTGATTTTTGCATGGATATATTGTAACCGGCGTTGCAATTGGCCACGTTTTTCCAGGATACTGGCGATCTTGTATTCGTAATCCCGCAACCGCCGGTCTAATGCATCGATTTGTTGCTGGGCCTGATCCCGGCTATAGGACTCACCCCAATACAACGAACCGGCGTCAACTTCCACTAAGTGCAGCAGACTGTCTCGTGTTGACTGCAAGGCCATATATTTGGGGCGCAGGGCCTCGGCGCGGTTCAGTTCATTATCGGCATCGCGGATTTGATCCAGCAGCGAGCGGGTATTGCCTTCGGCGCTGTGTAAGCGTCCGGCTAACTGCTTTTGTTCATCCTGCAAACTTGTAATCACGAACTACACGCCTTTCTCACTAAAGAGTGGATTATCGCGGTGGACTTGGAATCCTACTTCACCGCGATATCTTGTGCCTTTTGCACCACCGCCAATGATATTTTTTTAAAACCCGCATCCGTACAGCTCGCCATTACTTTTCTTACCATCTTAAACGGTATGCTTTTATCCGAGAGTATGGTTACCTCGTTATGTTGATCCAACCGGTTCTGAAGTCCCAACGCGCTGCCGCGGCCCGTCTGCAAGCGCTGCGTTACAACATCCAGGGTAGCGGTTTTCATGGCGTCGTCGATGTTCATCAAAGCCTCGCCCTGCACCAAAATCCCACGCTCGGTAATCATAACCGTGGTGGTTTCACGTGGTTTGGAATCCACCGCCGATTGCGGCAAATTGATTTCCTTGGGGGGTTCTTTTACATCACTGGAAGCCGAATTGACCAGCAGAAAGAAAACCAAAATCGTGAATACATCCATCAAGGAAACCAGGTTTAAGCCGGCGACCTTGTGCTGGTTCCGGGACATCCGTTTCATGCGTTTGGTTTCGTGTCTCATGGCCTCACCTGCCGGTTAGTTTTTCCGGTATGCATCACCGATGGAAATATTGGGAAACAATTCAACGGTTTTAATGTTTTTGCCGTCTGCCTCGCGCAAGTGCACGCTACGTACGGCATCCATGGTCTGCACCAGATAGTCATACGCCAGGTCCGGCTCCATGAGGATAATGGCGTCGGTTTGGCCGGGATGCTTGTCCTTGATTTTTCGAATCACTTCCGTCAATTGCGCAAAATCATAGCCCTTGTCAACTTTGGCAATGGTGGTAAGGACTTTACGACCGTCATCGACTTCCAGCTTATCCGCCCTGACAATAATCGCCACTGGATCGGCTTGTTGATCCACCGCGCCGTCCAGATTGGGCACATTCAGTTCCAGGATGGCAATCCTGGAAAATACCGCCGTAATGAGCAGAAACGGTACCAATACAACCATCAAATTAAGGAAGGTCGTAATATTGAGTTCCGGCGGCTCCTTGTGCAATCTTCGCCGCCGCCTCCTAGTCATGCTCGTCCACCGCCGCCGCCAATTCGGATTGCCGTTTGGCGAAACGTGAAATAATGTTCAGTGTTTTGACCGATGCCATTTCCAGACTATCGACGATTTTCGCCGTTTTCGACGTCAATACCGTATAGAAAATCAACAGCGGGATACCTGCCATCAGACCAAACGCGGTGGTATTCATGGCCACCGATATACTGGCCGACAACAAATCGGCTTTTTCAGCGGGATTGGCGTTGGCAACAGCGGTAAAGGCTTCTATCAATCCCATGATGGTGCCAAGCAATCCCAGCAATGTGGCGATATTGGCAAACATGGCCACGTACACCGTACGTGTCTCCAATATTGGAATAATCTCCATCATGGTCTCTTCCATGCCGATTTCGATATCATCCCGGCGGCGAACAGTGCCCTGGACATCCAATCCGGACTTAAGCAACAATGCGATCGTGGTCTTTTCATCGGCCACTTCTTCACGTGCCCGGTCAAAATCACCTTCTTCCAGTATAGGATGCAAGGTGTTCCATTTTTTCTGGTTGACCTGACGCACATACTGCAGTTTCAACAATCGTTCCACGGTGATCGCCAGGCCGAATGCGAGTACCACCAAAATGGGGTACATAAACACACCACCGGTTTTAAAAAATTGCACGGTATTATTAATTAAATCCATAGTCACAACCTCTTACCCAATCAAACCACACCCGACCTGCAACAAAACTGTATTCAATTTTTTTTATGTGTAAAATCATAAAAATCCAACTCACGCTCAAAAACTTCCTTGTCCACCGGTGTCAGCGATTCATTCAGTAATCCGCCGCTTAGCTGTGTTTCCACGCCGACCCGAGAATTCTTCCATGGCACAATATATAAAGATTTTGGTGTTTCACTATTACCCAAAATCGAAATCCCCGACATGGTCTTGACGCCGTCGCCGGATGTTTGCTTGTTTGCTTTACCTTGAGCCAGGCCGACTACACTCATCACACCCAGGCACGCACCTAACATGAGCACAGGTATTTTCATGGTTTGCCACCACCACGGATCTTTAAATCAGCAATCCAAATTTCAATTTCCGTGTTGTGGGGCGAATGCACCCGGTAACGTTGGAACTGATCCATGGCGCATCGGTAGTCGCGAAGATAGATGTCGCATAAAATGCCCAGGTTTCTTATGGCCGGCAAATAGGCCGGGTGTTTTGTCAGGGCTGTTTCATAGGCATTACGTGCTTTTTGAAACCGACCAAGCTTTCGGTACAGCAGTCCCAGTTCGTTGTTGGCCTTGGCATTGGCCGCATCCAGTTGCAATGCCTGTTGAAAGGCTTGTACTGCGCGCTCAAGCTTGCCCGTTCGCGATAGGGCCATGCCGAGATTGACAAACGGTGCCGAAAAACGCGATTCTTTTTTAACAAGGTTATCGAGAATATCAATCGCCCGGTCATAGGCTTGTTGATTGAGGTAGTGGACGCACTGCTTAAATTCGACCATCACGGCATCATCGATCAGCGGTGCCTTACGGTCTTTCATAACCACAGCAGGCGCACCGGCACAACCGCTTAGTACAAGCACCCAGGCAATGAACCAAATTCGTCGAATGATCATAAACTTTACTTCTTTGTGCCCTTACTCACCATTGAAGATGCATTGTTGTCAATAGACGTTTTCAGCGCGTATGACCTCAGCAGATTTCTCGGAATTACAGCGTAAAACTTTAGTAAACAGGAAGCGAAAAGCAGCGCGCACGCGGCAAAAAGGTTATCGGCATCACGAAGTTACGCAACCGGCAACCGGACCTGTACTCGACATGCATCACATTTCCCGGTATCCGTACTGCGCTTGACGCCGGTGTTGTCGATAAGATCCTCAATAGCCTTAACGCTTATTGAATGGACGGTAGGTCGAACATGTCGTGTTTTCGTATGTTTTGCTACAGCCTGACGGCTGTTATATGTCTCGCCTTGGGTGCAAATGGATGGGCTGCGAATATTCCGAAGGAAGAGCTCAAAAGTCTGGATGAGCAAGTACAGGAAATCAAAAAGGACATCATCAATCAGACCGCGCAACTCAAACGGCTGGAAGAAAAGCTCCTTTTCCCCTCCAACACACAGGTAGCATTGTTTGTCTCGGTGAATAACAAGAAGTTCGCCCTGCAGGACATCGAATTGACAATGGATAAAAAAATCATTGCCAAGTATCTATACAACTTCCGGGATCAGAGCGCACTGCAAAAAGGCGGCGTGCAACGTCTGTTTACCGGCAATATCAATACCGGCGCGCACCATCTTGTGGTGCATATTTCAGGACGGTCACCTGAAGGTAATCCAGTCCGGCACAGTGCAAAATACGCTTTAACCAAAAGCGTCGGTCCAAAGTTCGTGGAAATCAAAATCGCGGCAAGCGAAGCCGCGGATGTAAGTTTTCAGGACTGGTAAGACGTGCAACGCTACCGATCCCTGGCTTTATGCGCGTTATGGCTGTTTTGCGGTCAGGTTTGGGCCGGCCCGGAGGCTAAGCCACTGCATGACCTTTTTTATGGTGAAGCACTGTACCTTGCCTACCAGAACAGGCACTTTGACGCCATCACCCGACTGGATATCGAACTGGGACAGTTTTACGCTCAGGACCAGGCGGATCTTGATCCGTTGGTCTTTCATCAAAACGAGGCGGAATTTAATGTCGGCGACCTGGAAATTTCCTATCGCATGCACCAGCGGGCGGGACGGGCGTTAAAGGCCATCATCGAAGGCAAGGTTCCCCAATCGGTTCGCAATCTGGCGGCATTCAGACTGGCCCGCATACTGTTCCGGAAAGGTCAAGCAGTCAATGCCCTGCATGTCATGGATCTTATCAAGGACCCGGTAGCGGAGGCCATTCGGATTGAAAACACCTTCCTGAAAGCTCAGATCTACCTGGCCACGGGACGGTTTAAAGATTCGTCCCGACTGCTGCAAACCATACAACATGAGGAAAAAGTCCGCGGCTATGCCGACTACAACCTGGCCATTGCCCTGGCGCAGGACGGGCAACGGGAACAGGCCGTTAAGCAGTTAACAAAGGTGGGCGGGTTGCGGTCGGGTAAACCCTATATGCTGGCATTGCGGGACAAAGCCAATCTCGCCTTGGGTCATCAATACGAACGCAAGGGCATGGCGGGAAAAGCCAAGGCGTTTTTGGACCGGGTGCGATTGGACGGTCCCTTTTCCAATACAGCCCTGCTAAAAGCCGGTTGGATGTATATGGCCTTGCAACAATACGACCGCGCGCTGGTGCCTTGGACACTGCTGCATAAACGTCAAACCAGTAATGCCAATGTGCAGGAAGCCCTGCTGGCGGTACCGTATGCTTATGGCAAACTGAAATTGTACGGCAAAGCGGCCGCGCTTTACGGCCATGCCATGAACGTTTTTGGTAACGAGGTGCAGCGCCTGGATGACTCCATCGACAGTATTCGGCAAGGAAAATTCCTCAAGGCCATCCTGCGGGAAGAGGCGAAAGTGGACAAATTCTGGATGCTGAACCTGAGCAAGTTACCGGATGCGCCGCAAACCCGTTATCTGTTGGACTTGATGGCATCCCATGATTTTCAGGAATCGCTGAAAAACTATCATGATCTGGCTGAGTTACAGCGCCGCCTCAAAACGTATCTGCCGGACCTGGCCGTGTACGAAGAAATGATTGAAATCCGTAAACACTACTATACGCCTGTGCTGGCGAAGATTGCCATACAGTTTCGAAATCTCGACACACGTATCAAGTTGCGGGTCGGTCAACGTGACCGACTTAAGAAACGCATCGCGTCGATGCTGATCAACCGACGCCCGGCTTTTCTCGCCACGGCGTTTGAACATAACGCACTGGAATCGTTGGCGCAGTTGGCCCGACGGCGGAATCTCGATGCACGCACCGCCCACCGCATCGCCCGACTCAAGGGTATTGTGCATTGGCGTTTGGAATCCGAATATGATGAGCGCCTGACCCGGGCCTACATAAACTTTCACGAACTGGAAGTTGTCATTGCGGCGCTTAAAAAACAATACAACGCTTTTGTCCGAACCCGTCAAATGGCCACCCAAAGCTATGAAGGTTATACCATTCCCATCCGACAATTACGCACCCGTATACAACAATCGCAACGAATCGTCGACCAACTCATGGCCCGCCAGGGCAAGCTACTGCAAATCATGGCCATAGCGGAACTGGAGAGACGCCGAAAGAAGCTTGAAAAGTATCAAATCAAAGCCCGCTTTGCATTGGCGGAAAGCTATGACCGCGCCAATAAAGCCAAAGCCTTAAGGCTGCAAAAACCATGAAGATTCACTTCCTTTGGGTGTTGCCCGCCGTACTGCTGTTTACGGCCTGTGCCAGCAACGGTAAAGGTACATTGGCCAGCCTGGATAAAACAAACATCAATCTCAAGGAGCAGAATGTCGATGGCAGTTTGGACAAAGCCATGCAAAGCTATGAACAGTTCCTCAAGCAGTCACCGGAAACGGCGATGACACCGGAAGCCATGCGCCGCCTGGCCGACCTGAAGATCGAAAAGGAATACGGCACCATAACCGACAAGGAAAACCCGGCCGGCACCCAAAACGAAGACCCTCAAAAATTCTCAACCGGCGCGGATAAAAAAATAGCGGACCCTATAGCAGATACACCACCGCCGCAGCATATAAAAAACCTGTCCGCCGTGCACGGCGAATCAAAAAGGGAAAATGATCAGCAATTTGAAGCGCGAACAACCCGCCAAACCAAACTAACCGGTGACAATGCCACGGTACTTTCGCCGGAAGGGGAAAGCGTCGACCTGCAAACCGCCGGCGCCAAACAAGCCGTGCAAATTTACCGTAAACTGCTGCAAAAATATCCATATTACCAGCGCAATGATCAAGTACTTTACCAATTATCGCGTGCCTACGAAGAGATGGGAAAGGTCGACGAAGCCATGTCGGTGCTGAATCAACTGGTGAAAAAATACCCCCGCTCCAAGCATATTGATGAAACCCAGTTCCGTCGCGCTGAATACTATTTTACCCGAAAAAAATACCTGGATGCCCAATACGCCTATAAGGCGGTACTGGACTATGGTAACACCTCGGATTTTTACGAGTTATCGTTGTACAAGCAGGGTTGGGCGTTCTTTAAACAGGATTTGTACGAGCAGGCCCTCGATGATTTTATCGGTTTGATTGATTATAAAGTCGCCAATGGCTATGACTTTACCCAAACCGTCAACAAAACCGACAACAAGCGCATGGAAGATAACTTTCGCGTTATCAGTTTGAGTTTTTCCTACCTCGGCGGCCCCCAGGCTATTGTGGACTTTTTCGACAAAAAAGGAGCACGGGACTATGACGATGCGATTTATAGCCATCTGGGCGAACACTACCTGGTAAAACGACGCTACGCGGATGCTGCCGAAGCTTATCAAACCTATGTAAAACGTAAGCCGTATACCAAGGTGGCGCCGCATTTTCACAAGCGAATAATCGAAATTTTCGCCAAGGGCGGTTTTCCTAAACTGGTCGTCGAAGCAAAAAAACAATACGCCGAAATATACCGTTTAAGCAACACCTATTGGACCTACTTTGATATCCGTCAATTCCCCGACATTCTTGCCTTTATCAAAACCAATTTGCATGATTTGGCCAACCACTACCATGCCTTATATCAGAATCCCCGGTTCAAAAAACAACAACAGGCTAATTTCGAAGAAGCCACCCACTGGTACCGGGTGTTTTTGGAATCCTTCCCGCAAGATGGCAAGGCGCCGAAAATCAACTTCCAGTTGGCCGCGCTACTTCTTCAACACAAGGATTATCGGAACGCAGCGCTGCAGTATGAACGAACGTCCTATGACTATCCCGCGCACGACAAATCGGCGGATGCCGGCTTTTCAGCGGTGGTGGCTTACCGGGAATTTCTCAAGGTGGCGCCGCCGGCGCAAAGCGGCGCCATCAAACGGGATATCATCCGCAGTTCACTGAAATTCGCCGAATTCTATCCCAAACATAAAAAAGCCATACTGGTGATGGTGGCCGCAATCGATGACTTGTTTATCTTAAAGGACTATGCCAACGCGGTCGAGGCCGGTCGCAAGATGTTAACGATGTTTGCGCAAGCCCCGCCGCCCATGCGTCGCCCGGTGTGGCAAGTCATCGCGCACAGTTCATTTGAAATGGCACAGTATCACGAGGCGGAAATCGCATATATTGAAACCCTCAAGTTGATCGCCAACGATCATAAAAGCCGACCGGAACTGGTGGAAAACCTGGCCGCGTCCATCTACAAACAAGGTGAACAAGCCCGCAAACTCGAACAACACCAACAGGCAGCCGAGCATTTCCTTCGGGTATCCAAGCTTGCACCCACGGCCAAACTGCGGCCCGTGGCGGAATATGACGGTGCCGCCTCACTGATTTTACTCAAAAACTGGACCCGGGCCACCGCCGTGTTGCTGGATTTTCGCAAGCGTTTTCCCGGCCACGAACTGCAACCGGCGGTGACCCAAAAGCTGGCTATCGTCTACAAGGAAGACGGCAAGACCCTGTTCGCCGCTTCGGAATTTGAGCAGATTGAAAAAGAGAATAAAGATCCCGAGCTTCGCCGCGAAGCTTTGCTGCAGGCCGCGCAATTGTATATGTTGGCCAAACGGACGGATAATGCATTGATGGTGTATTTACGCTATGTGGACATTTTTACAAGTCCGATTGAAACCCATATTGAAATTCGCCACAAAATCGCCGAATTATACCGGCAAAAACACGAGCAATCGCGCTACTTGGCACAATTGACCATCATTGTCGACATGGACGAACATGCCGGCGGGGAACGTTCGGATCGGACAAAATTCCTGGCCGCCCACGCCGGCCTTGTATTGATCGAAAAACTGGTGGAGCGGTACCAAAAAATAAAATTGATTAAGCCCTTCAGGCGCAACCTGAAAAAGAAACAGCAACACATGAAAAAAGTCATCACCGCGTTAAACAAACTGCTCAACTACGGTGTGGGCGAAGTGACCGCTGCGGCAACATTCCAACTGGCTGAAATGTATTTTGATTTCAGCCAGTCGCTTATGCAATCACAACGCCCTGACAATCTCAATGCGTTGGAATTGGAGCAATACAACCTGGTTTTGGAAGAGCAGGCTTATCCGTTTGAAGAAAAGGCCATTCGCATTCACGAAAAAAACATGGAGCTTCTCGACATCGGTGTTTACAACAGCTGGATAGAAAAAAGCCTTGCCAAACTGGCCAAACTTATGCCCGCGCGCTATGCCAAGTCTGAGAGTCCCAGCAAATTCGCCGCATCGATCACCGGCTCGTAAGCTTAATAAGGCACGATTTCATTACCTTTGTCTTTAACAATCGCGCCGATGTTGGTTTGCTTGGGCAAATATATTTTGTTGCTTTTACCGTGAATACGGAGCATGTCCATTTTAACACCGGCGGTCAATCGAACAACATTGTAATCACCCTGGATTAAAAATTCATGGATGCGGTTGTCCGCGAGGACTATTACTTTATTCTTCGATCCTTGCACACAAAGATCATGCCGGTTTAGATCACCGACAGTGATGGTTTGTCCATCAGCGGCAAAGCGGGACTGCGGCAGGGTAACGCCGGCGTTCGATGGAAATTCACACGCCCCATCATCCCCCACGGTTCCAATTTGGATGCTGCTGCTACCGCCGTGGCTGCTGTTGAGGATATGTCCAACCTGAATGGTGCGATGAATTGAACCTTGCTTTTGCGGTTCGGTTGAATCGATGGAAACACTTCTGACCACTATTCCATCACCGCTGACGATGACCCCCGAGGGCGGCTCGTCAGCACCGTAGACGTGCATCGAGGACATCAAGATCAAGTACTGTAATACGTGCCCGCCAACCTTATTCATATGCGCCTCCTTTTGATTGGGAACTTCCTGTGTTCCGGACCGGTACGGCTGTAAATGGTTTCTTATTGTCCTGACCCGAAATGTCATATCGTGTGCCCGCGCTAATCACGCTTACCAACACCGCCACACTCAGCCGTCTTCCATGGTGCGAAACTCGGCACGGCGATTCACCTGCGCGCCGGGGTGTTGCGAGTCCAGCAATTTGGTCTCGCCAAAGCCCTGTGTATACAAGCGGTCCGGCTTGATACGGTGGACACTGGTCAGGTATTGCTTGATTGCCTGGGCCCGCGCTTCCGACAAGCTCATGTTGTATTGGGAGTCACCGGAGGCGTCGGCATGTCCTTCAATCATCAAGGGCTTATCTTTGAGTTGTTTGAAATTCAACATATCACCCAATGCATCCAAATACTCAAGGGAATCCGGCAGCACCTGGGTTGAGTCATACTTAAACTTGATCATAAAGGCAACTGAACCCACTTCCTGCTGCGGAGCCTTACCCTCGTTATTGAGTACCACCGAACGCCTTTTGGGTGGAAACAGGGTTTTGGCGAGCTCATAGGCGCTGGGGGGCTTCTGATAGACCGCCACACCGTTGACCATGACCTTGTCGGCTGCCAGGGTCGTTGACGCGCCAAGTACCATGCCTACAAGCGCCACCATGGCTGATGATAATTTGAACATTGTCATTCTCCTGTAAATGTTTCTACTATTAACGCACTTCGATGTCGATGGTTTTACGCAGCGGCACGATACTGGACACCATTTTATAATATTGATAAACCGCCTCCAGATTCGCCACCGGTACTATCTGCAGATTACGTTTACTTAATTCCGCCGGTAAATCGCTGTCAATATCTGTGTAGGACGCCATGCACATAATTTGCTCTTTGGATCGCGGTTTTTCGGGAATCAGCCGGAAGTGACCACCGGGTATAAACAATTCCGTATCCGCCGAGACCTTGGCATTGGGTACATAGCGATTTGGAAATAACTTCAACACTTCGCCGCTGGCCTGCTGGTAGTAACAGTACACATGCGCATCGGTGCTCACCGATACCCGTATGGACATCAGTTCACCGGCGCGATAGACGGGTGAGACCCCACGGTTTGTGGTCAAATTCAAGATAAGTGGTTTGACACTGACGTGATCCAAGCCGATGTTCTGCGGAACAATTCTCGCGGTACGCTGTTCGCTCGGTGGTGCATCGGGGTCCTTGAGGCGCTGGGTGAGTTTTGGCAGATACGCTGATTTAATCGGGGTCGGATCGGTAATAAGCTGGTAATAAACCGCAAAATCCATATTGCTATCAGCAATCAACCCGGATTTCCCCTTGTAAACCGCCAGGGCATGACGAAAAGCCTGATTGTCCTTGCCGTTGACCGGACCGGAATAAAATTTCAGCGCTTCCAATTTACTCTGAATAAAGATACGCAATTCTTCCTGTGCCAGTGATTTATACCAATTGATGATTTTTTCCTGAGCCTGGGGGCTGTTGCTTTCAATATCCAGGCATTCCCAGTAGGGCACCTGGGCCAGGGAACCCATGAGTTCAATCGCCCCCAAATCAACCAATGTGCGTAAACTGTGATTGGTGCCTTCGGAAGCATCGAAACTCATGTTGAACAACGCGCCGAATTTCTTAATCGTACCGGAAAAGTCAGCATCCGTGCTTCGACGCACGACGGCGATGGAGTTGGCCGAGGACAAACCGGGAAGCATTTGCAGATTTTTTACCACACCCAGGTTCATATCCAATGAAATAATCGATAACAGCCGGTCTTTGTTTAATTCGGCGGAAAAATAGTCTTGCACGCGAATACCGCCGCCGTAGCGTTCGGTAGAGACGCCCTTATCCAGTTGCGCGGGACTGATGCGGATAAAAAAGTCCGGCGCGACAAATTCTTTACCTTGATGCAGATTATGAAAGGTACTGATATCCTGCAAATCGTACCCTAACACCACGAACCGAATGGCCTTGCTGCGCTGGGACATGGTGGATAATGCCGTGATCAACATATCCTTGGTGGGCGCTCTCTCCTTGGCTGTCGGGTCCAAAATGTCTTGGGCGCCGACCAGCAAATTTGAAATATTGTAACGCACGAACATATCATCCATACACTGCAAGGCTCGGGTAAAATTGGTAATGGTACGCTGGGGCCTGGCTTTGGGTGTCGCGGCAACGCGCGCCTCGTTGGTGGCGTTTGCGTCAAGTACCGCCATCGGTGTACAACCTTGCATGATTAACGCCGCCACCAAGCTGATTGTCGTGAATAGTTTTACACCATTCGCTTTTTTAATACGTTGTCTACTGCCAATGTGAAAATGCACGATTAATACCACCACTTGATTTACATTTAGGCTATAAAACGCGCTGATCAGCGGAAAGTTTGAATCCTGCACGTGACGGCGGGAATTTGGCCGGCCTACACCAAGGGATAGGGACTGTGGCAATGACTGCACGATCACCGGCCGTGGTGCAAGAAAATACTTTACCATCAATTTAGAAACGTACTTGCTCGAGACAATTTGCGCGAGAAAAACGGCGACCGGTTTTCAAGACACACTGTAATTCTATCGGTGTACCCTCGACGGCGGCCGGCATGCCGCCGTCGGTTTTGATAAATCCGTCGCCACGCCGCTTGATTTTCGGTTTACACCATCGATCCGCTTTAGCGGCACTTATTGATAACGGGACCGGTGATCACAATGGGCTGGGGTTTTTGATGTAACCAACCATTGACGGGAGGCGCACCAATACTCATGGAACAGTCGTCATTGAAAGCGCTGCCGATGGTGTGTTTTCCCAGACGGTCTTTTTGCGCGGTCTTCTCTTTGCTCATCATGGCGTTCAGCCGCATATGGGTAATATCGTTATTCAATTCATGGGGTATCATACGTGAGTTGATATCCATGGCATACGACGCCGGAACACTGGCAACGGCAATGAGTATTATCGATAGGGCCTTTAATTTGTTCATAATATTTCCTCAATCTACTGAAGCACATCGAAAAGGGTAATACGGATCATAAATTTCCGCCGGTATACATAATCGAGCTTCGCCGGTATAGCTGGGGATGTTTATAACATCCCCAACATGCACACTCATGCTGGTCGACATGGATCCGGGAGATACCGAACCGATTTTCACCAAACCGCGCCCGATGCCCAAGGGGGCGGCGATGACATTACCGGTGGAAACCGCGATATTCACACTGGGTGCTGCCATATTGGCCACCGAGCCAATGAGTGCAGTGCTATTAGCACCGGCTATCACATTTCCGGTCTTAACCAGAATATTGGCGTTACCGGCGATTGCACTGTTTTCAACCGAGCCCACCAAAGCTTTACTGTTAAAGCCGGTCGCCATGACATTACCCGTCACTGCCACGATATTGGCGTTGCCGCCGATGACGCTGTTGTTTACCGATCCCACCGATGCGGTGGATTTCAAGCCGCTGGCGACAACATTTCCGGTTTTTGCAACGATGGTGACATTACCTCCTATCATACTGTTATTGACCGATGCCGCCAGGGCGGTGCTTTTAATTCCGCTGGCATCCACTTTGCCTGTTTTTGCAACGATGTTGGCATTGCCGCCGATCATGCTGTTATTGACCGATGCCGCCAGGGCGGAGCCCTTTATACCGCCGGCATCCACTTTGCCTGTTTTAGCGGTGATCGTGACATTGCCGCCCACGGCGCTATTGTTGATGGATGCCGCCAACGCGGTGGTTTTTACGCCTTTGGCCGATACCTTGCCTGTTTTGGCAACTATTGCCGCTTTGCCGCCAATCGCGCTGTTGTTAACCGAGCCCGCCATGGCTGTGCTTTTTACACCACCGGCTTTCACGGTATCGGCTTGAATAACCATGTTGGCATTGCCCACCGCGCTAGCGTTAATCGACGCCGACAGTGCGCTACTTTTTACGCCGGACGCGTCCACACGGCCCGTCCGGGCAACGATATGGGTCTTACCGCCGATCGCGCTGTTGTTAACCGAGCCCGCCATGGCCGTACTTTTTGATCCGCTGGAGGTTACTTTACCGGTTTGTAGAATAAACTTGGCATCACCACCGATAGCACTGTTATTGACGGAACCCGATAATGCCGTACTTCCCTTACCCGTCGATGTCACCGCCGCCGTTTTACCGCTGATTCGGACACTACCGCCAATGGAACTGTTGTTCACGCTCGCGGCCAGTGCATGGCTTTTCTGCGCACTGGCTTTGATTTTTCCCGTTTTCACATCGACCGCAAGTTTTCCGCCGATAACGCCGTTGCTCAAGGAACCCGACAGTACGGTACTGTCTTTGCCGCCGGCGGTTATCGTGTCGGCACGTACATGTAATGTAGCCTTACCACCGACCGCACTGTTTGCCACCGAGCCCACCATGACATGGCGTTCCGATTTACCACCGGTTCCTTTACTGGTCAGTTCCTGCGATTGCACGCTAATATCAACATCCCCGCCGACATGCGAATGGGTGACGGCGCCGGCATTGACAACGTTTGATCCGCCCGCTTGCGTATGGCTGGTGATTTTCCCCGTTTTAACGTGGATCCGGGCTTTACCCCCCACGTGGCTGGACAGAACGTCGGCGGTGTTCACAACGTTTTTTGATTTTTGACCGCTGGATTCCAGGTGAATATCCGAATCGGAATGCAGCTCGACGTTACCGGATACATTACTTTGCTGCATGGCGCCGATTCGAATGGCGGTATGGCCGCCTCTCGTTTCATTGAGTATATTTCGATTGGTAATCTTGATAGTCAATGAGCCGGCCATGCTTTGCGCATACATAAGGGGACTGTAACAAATCCCCATGCCCAATATTGCGGTGAAAATGTATGGTGTGACTTTCATTGCTTTTCCTGTCGTCGGTATTACCGTAAAAGGCGGCTGCCTTTTACGGTAATCATGGGCGCTGTTTTAGTCGATGGATCCCAAGCTGACTTCAGCGGTATTGCCGTTACCGGTGCCGCTTATCGTGTTGGTGATATCCCTGGCGTTGACGTCAATATCAACGGCACCACCAATTTTCGAATTTTGTATGCTACCGACATTGACAAAGGCATTGTTATTGTTACCGCCCGCGATGGTATTGGTGATTTTGCCGACTTTCACATTGATTTTGGTTTGGCCGCCACTTATATCACTATTTTGAACCGAGGCTAAATTGACAATGGCTTTGTTGTTTTTTCCACCACCGATCTTATTGCTCACATCACCCGCCTCAACAGTGATATCCGCCGAATGCAGTGTGGACCCTTCAATGGAACCGATTCGAATAATACCGTGATTATCTTTCCCGCCTTTGACTGCGTTGACCACGTTGCCGATCTTTTTGATCTTAATTGTCGCTTTTCCCTTGATGTCGCTGTTGGCGACATGGCCGATATTGACAATGCCCTTATTGCCGCTGCCGGAGGTCCTTACTGTATTGGTAATAGTACCGACTTGGTCGATCGTAACGGTCGCCTTACCCTTGATTCGGCTGTTAACAATGGCGCCGAGATTTACATAGGCCTCATTGTTTTTACCACCCTGCAAATCATTGATAATATTACCGGCTTTTTTAATGGTAATATTGGCCGAACCGACATCGGAATTTTCGATGGCGCCGATTTTTACGATACCTTTATTATGGTCGCCCTTGACCTTATTGGTTACGGTGCCCAGGCCTTTGACGTTAATCTCAACATCACCGGCACTTTTAGTCCCTTTAATAGAACCGATTCGGACGATCGCTTTACTGTTGTTACTGCCATCCATAATTATGTTTTGGACCTTATTCGCCTCTACTTTAATGGTGGCTTTACCTTTAATATCCGTTTTATCGGATACCTTTTTCCCGCTGGCTATTCCGGCTGAATACCCGTTGACTGCGTAAGTCATGAATACCGCCATGGCCAGCGTCCCAACCGTCGAACTCGCTCGCATATGCATATCTATCTCCTGTTTGTCTGGTACATGTTCTTTGTCAAACACGCCTTGAGTCTTTCGATCTAACGCGCGACGATGACAGAAGTTTCATTTCCTTAACGGTTTGCGGCGGTTTTCGAACAAGCCGTCATGTGATTACTACCCGTTCGAATACGCCGTCCTCCCGTTTTGGAAGGCACCGTGATGACCACCACCCCAGGCCGACCCGGCGGATGTATGAGCATAAGGGGCATAACGCACCGCAACTGAAAAAGTTTTCCGTATCTGCGATGCGAAGGCGACATAGTATGTGCCGCGCCCAGGGCACGACACGGTGTGAAACGACGAGAGAGAACGACCCACGGGCTTGTGGGTCATGGAAGGTGTTAGACGCTAACGGCCGGAGAATAGAAAATACATACCCAGCAGGTAACCTTCGATATCATTATTCTGGGATTTATAAAACCTGGCGTGCAGGCCAATAGGGTGCCGGAAAAACGCGCCCACTTCGTAGCTAACATGGACGATAACATTATAGTTGGTTCCACTTCGATCGTTATACGGTTCCTTGAGAAAACCTTCACCATTAGCCGTGGCGCGCTCATCCATGCGATTAAACCCCAAACCGGCGCCCACACCCGCCCAACCCTTGTCAACCAAACGAAACTGCGCTATCAAATCCGCGTGAATGGAACGCACGTCCTGGCCGATCTGGGATTGCGAGTAAGCCAATTGAAACTGTTGAAAACTCACATCCGTCCAGACACGCATGAGCCGATGGGGTTGGTAGGTAAAAATACCGGATATATTCGGCGTTAGGACGGAGTCGGTGTCACCGTCAGGATCATCAACGGTCAAATTTGCATAACCCACGCCCGCACCCCATTTCAAATGCCCGCGGAAACGCGCCCTACTTGCATGCTGGACAAGCCCCGAGCCCCCAAACACCAACTTTCTGGGACTGTTGGGAAACGGTTCCTGGGTGATATTACTGGCGACATCCTTGGCCTCGACATAATATTCAATACCCTTGGTTTTCATCAGTGAAGCGGGTAAGCTGACGCCGTATAATTTTGTGCGGGACCGTACGGGTTTGAGTGCTTTTGATTCAAAACGCTTCGACTCGCCGATAACCCTGTAAAATAATACAACCGACATTACACCGTTGTCGTCATCGACAATGGCATGGATTTGCAACGGTTTACCGGGAACGGGCTTAGCCGTAGGTAGATCGATAAGCGGCGCGGAAAAGTCCGCTGACCACGCACACAATGGCATCGCGGCAGCGGCCAACCCCCCCCACCAAACAAACCAATATCTTTTCATTATTTACAACCTGCCTACCGTCAATTTTATCGTTTTGTGCGCAACATCAAGGTGAACGTCTTCCAGTTTTTCGCGGGAATAACCCTGTTACCCCTGACATTTGTCGCCTCGGTGATATCCACGGTCAAACGCCCGCGCATGGAACGCGTCACCGTGGTGGAAACTTTAAACCGGGAATACGACTTAAACAAATGCCGTAACATTTTATCCTGCCGGGTATCTAATATGGCCAGTTTGCGAATGGTTGAAATATCCCTATTTGCCATGGCCTTTCTAATGAATAGTGCCGTCCTGCCCGACGCCGGCCTGCCGGCCGTTCCAAGCCGCGCACGGGCAACCTGCTGTTGCCGGCAACCGCCGAAACAAAACCGTGCGATAGGTGAACTGGCATACCAGGGCTTTTGATCACCGTGCGTGCTTGTCATCACCGCAAGACCGACTTCGTTTAACATGTCTTGAACGGATAGCTCGGGTACCTTTAAATAGTTCAGCAGTCCACTTGTATAGGGGCTGTGATCACCGTAGCCGTCCACTGCCGTGCTGCCCGGCTCAGTGGCATACGAAAGTATCGTACCCCGAATATCATGCATTGCGGCAAGCCCGGAACCGCGATAGTGAATATTGCGGGTCACGCCGCGAATGCGTTTTTCAAACGGGTTGTCCCGGCAGGCATCCACCAGGGCGATGGTCAGGCGGGGTGCCGACTCATTAAGCGCCTCCAATATCCATTGCAAATTGACACTGGCGTCGCGTACCTCATAATCATTTTTAATATCGGCATTTACCGGTATCAGGTAATTGATGCCGTCTTTCTGAATGCCGTGTCCCGCGTAAAAAAAAACAGCTACGCCGTCTGTGTTTTTACGCAGTTTATCCGAAAACTTACGCAGGATTTTTCCCATCCCCGATTTGGTCATATCCACGCCTTGCACCACGTCAAACCCCAATGCCTTTAACTGCGACGCCACCGCCTTGGAATCATTGACGGGATTGGGAAGGTGGTCGGCATGGGTGTAATTTCCGTTACCGATAACCAAAGCATACTTATCGTTAGCCCATAAATTACTGTATATAAACACAGTCAACAACAGCGCCCACCAGCGGACGGACATGCCTGTTTTTCGTACACCAGCACTGTGCGGCTGGAAGGGGATTAAGTTGGATTGCCTGTTGTACACGTCGTTATCCTCCTCACGTCATCCTTCATTCATACCCTGGCGTGGCAAGCTATCGAATATCCGTACAGGGTCGGTCTCATTTTCTTTAATCACACCAAGTGATAATAAACGCTTCAATCAGTATCGTGTGAGTGCTTTCTATAGTACTCGCTTCAATACCCATACTTCCACATTTTTCACGCCAAAGGGGTGCTCTTGATAAGTAACGCAATGTACAGCTGAAAGTTTGCGACAAAAAGCAGTTTTATATACGGGAAATACTCATAACATATTGATTTTAAAGGATAAATATCGGTTTTTCATCACGGAAGCTGCTTAAAACTTTTCTTTAACTGGTGCGTTAGCGATACTGAATCGGTCACGCCAAGTTTGGGCGCCTGGCGGAAAAATGTTGACAAGTATCTGAAATTTCGCAGTTTATTTGGGCCAACACAATGCATGTAAACACCCAATCTGGTAGCATAAGCAAGCACCGCCATGCGGTGCTTGGGGTGTTTATTGTTATAGATTATAAAGGAATTTCAGCTCGCATGCCCGATTATTTAAACGTGCTAAGTGATAGCCAGCTTATTCAGCGTTATGTCGGTGACGGTGATAAACCGGCTTTTGAATCCCTATTGAAACGCTATTACCAGATTACGTTTCAACGCTTTATCAAGCATTGCCGGGATCCCGATCTGGCCGCCGACCTTACCCAGCAACTGTGGACGCAAATGGTAAAATCCTTGGGAAATTATAGGGATGACGGCAAATTTCCGAATTTTCTTATGCGCAGTGTGACCAACCTTTTGTTCGATCACTGGCGACGAAAAGGGGTAAAGGACAAAGTCATTCAAGAATCCTATCGTGATGATGAAGACGACTTTGTTGCATTGGCACCCGACCCCAGTGCCGGTACCGAGTCACGGGTGGAACTGCAAGAGCAAATCGACCACCTGACGGGGGATTTGATTCCGGCCCTACCGTGTGAACAACGTCTGGCATTTCTGCTTAAACACGAATCGGAATATTGGGAAGACAAACAGCGCCTCAGTTGGCAGCATCTCGCGCAACTGAATGGACTGGACGAATCCACCGCCTGGCAGTTGTTTGAGGATACCCGCAACGCCTTGCTGCGGGCCGACAACAAAGGCAAGAACCACCCCGACACCGCTTGCGAAGCCGTGCTGATTTTTCTGGTTTGGACACAGGCTCAACGGATTTCCAAAAAACAGGACTTTACCTGGTCGTATTTTTCAAAAATTCTTAATGTACCTGAAAACACCCTGAAAACCCGTTACCGAACGGCGCTAAAGACTCTCGCCGACGGCTTAAAGGAACTTAACGAACATGAATGACGATAACGAACAATTTGTCATCGACGTTTTTAAACGCTACCGCTCATCAAGCTTGCGAAGTTACCAGACGTATGTTGCTGTAAATGCTTTTGAAGGCAGCACGGTATCACGCGGGGGAAAAAGTCCTGTTGCCGATCTTTATCGAGCCTACCAGGCATCCCGCGATCCCTATCGCAGCCGGGTGTTCAGCAACGTCATGCGGGAAGTCAGCACGCATTTGGAGAGCCGAAAATCCGACGCGGTCGCGGCTACGCAAGGATCAGGCACAACCACCGAAAAGCGCTCATCATGGATTTCATGGCTTGCCCCGTTGATGGATAGGTTACAGGCGCCCGGAACGCCTCGGTTCGCCTTTGCCGCCGCGCTATTGCTGGCCGTGGCAATGGTGCCGCTTTTGTGGCAAGACCATCGCCGAGCACCCGTACTCGCCGACGCCGGTCCTTGGATCGAGGCCCACAGCGCGGCTATTGCCGGTACGATTCAACCGCTAAGCGACCCGACGTTTGCCTTTAGTCGTTCAAGAAATCCCAGCCAAAGTGCTTTTCGGTTTGGTGTGTTGTCGGTGGATTTGCCCGTTTTGGCACGCACGCAAGCGATTCAGGCTCTGCGGGCCCTTGCCGGTGAATTTGACGGCTTTGGGGAACTGCATACGGCCGGTAGTCTGCGTAAATCCTATCAATCATTTCAGACCATTTTAAAAAACCCTACCCAAAACGATTTGGTTGAGGGATCACAGCGCCTGATTTTCGAACTGGATAAATTCTACAGTGACCGGAAGCTGCGTGACGCCTATGAATTAGGCAAGTATGTCGAGTTATTATTGCTGGTTTCGCAGCTTGCCGATGCCGATAGAAAACCGCCGTTGACGGACCTGTTGCGGCAAACCAAAGCCACGGTGGGCTTAGCGAAGAAACATTTTGCGGAGCTGCCCGGTGTACCGGCTATCATCGATTCATTCATGCCGATGAGCATTACCAGCGAATCCGTGTCGGGTACACGAAAACTTCGCAATAATCTTCAACAACTCAAAGCGGCGATCATGTAATGAAACTCAAATCATTGGCCCTGCTTGCGGCGGCCTGTATGCTCAGCGGGCTCGGCTATGCACAAGACGATCTTCGTGCGCAGGCCAGTTTCTATGTTAACACCTATGGATTGGTGGACACCAAGAAGCATCCGCTGGCGGTTCGCGCGTATGCCATTTTTAAGCGAATTAAACAAGTGGCGGAAGATCCCATTGTCTTAACACCGACCTTAAAAGTCATTAATAGTCGTGGCCGTCCGTGGGCGGTCGCCCTACCCGATGGCTACATCATTCTTTCCAAGGCCGCTCTGGACGTCTGTTACCACAACGTTAATATGCGCACGGGTGATGCCAGACTGGCCTTTGTACTCGGCCATGAATTGGCGCACCTCACATCCAATGATTTTTGGCATCGCAAAATCTATTTGGCATTATCCGGTGAACAAAACGACCGGGCCCTGAAAAAAATCCGCCATGCCATCGTGGAAAAAAATAACGGCACCAGAAACTGGCGTGAAGTGATCAAACGCAAGGAACTGCAAGCCGACGATGCGGGATTTCTGTACGCGTCATTGGCCGGTTATCGAACCGACGCCATATTTAAAAGCACCGGCAATTCACAGGACTTTCTCACCACATGGGTCAATCAAACACGCACCATCCAGGATGATTTGCACTTTAACGCCAAGGAACGGTCCGCATTTCTGCTGAATCGATTCCAAAACATTACCGCGAAAGTCGAGTATTTTCAATCCGGTGTCCGGTTGGCGCATTTTGGACGCTTTGAAGACGCTCTGCATTTTTTTGAAAAATTTCAACATGCTTTTCCGTCCCACGAGGTGCTCAACAACCTGGGCTATGTGCATCTGCAACTGGCGCGAAAATACATGCCCGATGCCATTCGCTACCGTTACTGGCTACCGACATTCATGGACAACGCACCGGCGTTTGCCCTGAAAACGCGAACCATGGACAACCATTTGCCTAAACAAAGCCAGCGCCATTTGGGATCGGCTATCAAACTTCTCAGAAAAGCATCCATGGCTCACTCGAACAACTTGACCAGCCGTATTAATCTGGCATCCGCGTATTTATATCTCGGCAAATACCACAAAGCCCGTGCACAAATCGAAGAAGCCCGTGAATTTGCTCCCGGCAACCCCCGGGTTCGCGAACTTCGGGCCATCATTATTTACGAACAGGAAAAAGACATTGACATGTGGCCGATGGCCGTACAATCCATCAAAAAGGTCGCCAATGCTGTCAGGCCCACCACCTATTTTAACCTGGCTCGCTTGTTTGAAGAACGCGGGCGCGTTCTGGATGCCCGCCGCTATTGGCGTAAACTGGTCATCCTCAAGCAACGGGTACCCATTCAAATCTATCATATGGCATGCCGAAAAATACCCAACAGCGAGTCCTGCCTGGCCAAGATTCCGGGTAAACCAGTGCATGCACCGTTTCGAACGCGCATCAGTCCCGGCGCATCGATTGACGCACGCAACGTTCAAAAACGCCTGGCCACCTGGCAGCATCGCCACGAGGAAATCGGTCCACTGCCGGTTGATCTTTTTATTTCCCGACACGGCGACTCATACCTGGCCGTGGATGACGTGGTCGCCCTGGCTGTCATCAAAAATCATAATTTAAAAACCGTCCGCAAACTTCTTGCGTGCTGCGGCAAACCCTTGGGCATTCACAGCCTGGGTGAAAGCCGCTTGTGGTCGTATGGAAATGAATGGTCCGCGCTGGTGGACGGCGATACTGTCCGGGAAATCTGGATCAAAGGTTCCTAATCCCGGCGGCCCTAACAGGTTGCCGCATTAATGCGCATGTCCGCCAGAGCATGTTACCCTTGCAACACGGCGCACCCGTAAGGTTCGCACGCAGATTGCATGAAAAATGGCGTTTTTGAGCAGCCCACCGGTGCTAACCCTACCCGGCATACACCCGGCATACACCCATGGCTCCGCCCGTGGTGACCGTGGCGGTGTACGGGCGTTTTCCGCGCCGGTAATTGACAGTTTTTTTTAGTATAATCCTGAATCGAATTATCCATCGCAACAATAAGCAGTTAAACCGGGAGTCCCCATGACCATCGATTTTCTCGAAGACTTTGTGCTCGTCGATCGCCAAAACGCTTTACACCAACTGATTCCCGGCACCGACGACTATTATTTTTACCATTGCCTTAGCCTGCAATTGGACAATAAATATACCGAATTGGATCCGGTGCTTCGAAAGTGGGAGGAGCAGTTTGAATACAGTCATTTACGCGATCAAATTGTTCGACGGCAAAAATTACTGGCCTATGCCGAGAATCCCGAGGATACCCTGGAATACCTTCGTTATGAACTGGGTTTGAGTTTTAACCACCATCCCACGAAAGAACATGCCTCGCCCCATTACCCCAGCGTGCTTGATCCGAGTATTTTCGACATCAACCGCCTTACCGAACTGGCCTTTATGCATACTCATTCGCTGAGTAAATTCACCGATTCGGCCTTGGAATGGTTGGTCGCCAGCGATCGCTTGAGCATTGAACAGATCAGAAATCTATTGGACCGGATTCAGCGGCCGGATTATCCACAACTGCCGGATTTAGTGCTGAAGGATTTACAAAGTAAAAAAAGCAGCGGTTTCGGCGCCAAACCCATCCATGCCAGGCTGCTTAAAAACCAACTTCACTACCTGGCTGACAAAATGCCAAGTCTCAACAACGATAAGAACTTTGTGACAATCATGCTTCACAGCCTGCACCCGGACGCGGATTCCGACTGGCGCGAAAACCCGGTAACTCAAAAGGCTTACTTGGAAAAACTATGGCGTTTTGCCTCTACGTTGAAAGCATCTTTCAACAGCTTAAAATCCATAATACTGTATCATATGCTGTCGAATCGCCGCGATCTGGGTGAATACGACCGGCCCCTGTTTGAACAATACCTGAATCTTCCCAAACAGTCCGTTTATATCAGTGCTGAGTTCATGGAACACCAGCACCACATTGCACGGTTGGACGCGGGTTATCAAGAAAGCACTTTGCTGACACCGGTGTACGATGACGAACCCCTTGTGCGAGACTATTTCAACCAGTTGTTTATCAACGATCCGGCATTTGAAGGCGAATCGTCCTATCGTACTTTTTGCGAGACTGTTGACAGCGACTATCTTAAAGCATTGTTTGCCTTGAGCAAACTCGGCGCGGGTATCGGTGACCAGGAGACCTGGCATGCCCTGTTAAACAACCCGTCGCGATATCAGTCCTTTCAAGACCAGGTATTGATCGAATTCTCACCGCAAAACAGCATTTATCATCACGACAACAGCCTTGTATCCCTGGATGTCGATTTAAAAAACGTCCCCACGCTGCTTGTCAAAATCTTTCAAATTAACACCTTGAACTATTGTTTGGCCTATCACGACGACATCGATACATCCATTGATCTGGACGGCCTGGTCGCCAAAGAAGAACAGGTGCACCACTACCAGGATCCCCCAATACGCCGAATTCGCCGAACATTCAGTTTTGAAAAGATTAACATGCCGGGCGTTTATGTTGTTGAATTTATCGGTAACGGCATCAGTTCCCGGGCACTCATCCGAAAAGGCCGCCTGCACTATACTGAGCGCCTCAGCGCCGCCGGTCATGCCCTAAGAGTCTATGATGACAAATTTCAGCCGTTGCCTTCGGCCCGTATCTGGTTGGGCCATCGCGAATATCAGTGTAACGATTACGGCGATATCGTCGTCCCTTACACCACCCGGCCCGAACGCTGCACCATGCTGATCCATAGCGGTGATATCGTTATGCCTGCAACGCTCCTTCACAAGGATGAAGACATCCGTTTCAGCGCGGGCCTGTTTATCAATCGCGAGCAACTTATTCGCACAGAGCAGGCTACCGTAGTGGTCAGCCCCCAGCTGAGCATACACGGCGAACGCGCCGATATTCGATTACTGCAAAACCCGGTTCTGCTGATTCAAACTCGCGACCGCGATGGTATCGAAAGTCAAATTCAGGCACCGGCACTGAAACTCGACAATGACAAGGATAGCGAATTTACATGTAAAGTACCCCAGGATCTCGAATCCATAAATGTCACCCTCAGTGGTACGGTCAAACTGCTCACATCTGGAGAGGAGAAAGCATGCCACGCCGAAAAACGATTTTTTATTAACGGCATCGATCAAACTGAACGGCTGGATGACCTGCATTTATGTGCCGATGCCGGCGGTTATTCCGTGCTGTACCTTGGAAAAACCGGTGAACCTCGCGGCCATCAACCGCTGACGCTGCAGTTTACACATAAAGATTTTTCCGATGCCATTGAAACAGTCTTGCAAACCGATGGCAGCGGCCGGGTCCGGCTCGGCAAACTCGAAGACATCACCACCGTTTCGGCGACCAATCCGGGCGGCAACACCGCTACATGGACCTTACTGCACGATCAATGTCAGTATCCCGGCGCCATCCACGCCGCCGCGGGCAGCACCATCCGGCTACCGTTCTTTCACAATGACCTGAGCCGGATCTCCCTGTTGGCGCGCAACCAGCGCGATGGATTTCTGCAGGACTGCCGCGAGCATGCCGCCATCAGTCAGGGCATGCTGGAAATCACCGGGCTTCAACCCGGCAACTATAGCCTCCAGTTAAAAGATCACAACGCGGTCGTCGACATTGCCGTCGGCAGCGGCGTGACCCAAGACGGTTGGCTGTTAACCCGCGCCCGACTGTTGCAGATCAACAACCCCACGCCTTTACACATCACCGACGTAAGCCTGGACGATACCCATCAGCAGCTGTGCATAAAAATTTCCGGTCATGATGCATCAACCAGGGTGCACGTTTTTGGCGGATATTTTACACCCGCTTTTAAGGCTTTTGATTGTTTACAGACGGCTGACCCCATCGCGCTCACGGAACTGGGGACTAAAACACCCCGATCATGCTTTGTGTCCGGACGGGATATCGGCGATGAGTATCGCTATATCCTGGAGAGAAAATACGCCGACAAATTTCCCGGCAACATGTTGACGCAACCCGGCCTGCTGCTCAATCCATGGGCCACCCGCGACACCGAAACCGGTTTGGAGCAGGCCGGCGCCGGCGGTGCTTATGGCGCCGTCGGCGAAGGGGCGCCTGAAGTACGACGTAGCAAATCCGCCCGCAGATCGCCCAAAGACGATAGTACTGCAACGGACGCTAATTTGGATTTTCTGCCCAATGGATTTACCCAAGTCAATCGGGTAGCCGATCAAAACGGGGACATTCGAGTCCCGTTGGCGCCTGCCGGCGAGTCCGTGACTTGCCAGCATTTTCAGGTTATCGCCGTCAACAGGCGGCAGACGGTGGCGCGTTATTTTCACGGCAACGGCCATGATTTACAGGTAAAAAACCTTCGCTTGGCACAGCCCCTAGCGACCGACCGGCACTACTGCGAACAAAATCGCATATCGCCGTTATATGCCGGCGGCAAGCTGGAAATCAGCGACATCAGCACGGTAACAATGCAATGGATCGACACGCTGGCCAAGGTGTACCACGTATTAAAAACCCTTTCACAAAACGAAACCTTGGAGAAGTTTGCATTTATTCTCGACTGGCCCACTTTTGACAACCCCGACAAAGGCAAAAAATACAGCGAATTTGCTTGCCATGAATTAAATTTTTTCCTGCACCACAAAGATCCGGCGTATTTCAATCAACGCATTTTGCCTTACCTGCAAAACAAACGCCATAAAACATTTCTGGACCATTACTTACTGCAGGAAAATTTGTACGCTTACCTTCGCCCCTGGGCGTTTTCACGGCTCAACATCGTTGAGCGGATTTTGCTGTTAGCCCGTTTCGGCAGGCAATCCGACGGCATCCGATCGCTTAAGGAACTGACCGATATCCACAAGCTCCGCCCCGAACAGAAACGCCACCTGTTTGAAACCGTACTGCAACAAGGCGCGCTGGGAACAGCCGACGAACTGGGCATGGACGAAAACCGGGAAAAAGCCAAATTGTCCAAACCCAACAAGCGCGCCAGGCAATTCGCCGCCAAGGCAATGCCGGCCGCGCCGGTTCAATCGGAAATGGCCCAGGAATCGATCATGGACTTTGACGAGGCATTGGAAGATTCCCGCGCACGCAGCGGTGAACTGGAACGAGATTTTCTAGCCCGCGAAGAGCAACAACGCTTCTTTCGCAAAGCCGATAAAACCAAAGAATACGCGGAGAACCATTACTATCATGTTCGTCTGGCTGACATCAATCACGATCTTATTCAGGCTAATCGCTTTTGGCTTGATTTCGCCAGCCATCAGCCTCAACGCCCCTTTATGTCCCCTCACTTTGCCGAGGCCGCCGGCAACTTCAGTGAAATCATGATGGCGTTAGCGGTATTGGAGCTGCCTTTTGAAAGCCGGCAGCCGGCCATAACATTTCAACAGCAACATATGACGATGACACCGTCAGGCAACGGTATGGCATTTTGCAAACAACTTGAAGCCGCGCAAGACTACCCGTCCGTGGTTCCCATTCTGGTCAGTCAAAATTACCTTTGCCTGCATGACCGCTACGATTACAACGACGATATGACCAAGGAAAAGCATATAAGCGGCGATATGCTGACCCACACCGTTTATCTGTGCCAGGTGGTCATCACCAATCCGACGTCCCAACCGGAACGGCTGCAACTGCTCATGCAGATTCCACATTCCAGCATTCCGGTTAACAACGGTTTTTATACCAAAACCCGCCACATCGACGTTGCCCCGTACGCCACGGAGACCGTTGAATATTGCTTTTATTTTGCCGAGACCGGCAGCTTTGATCACTACCCCGCGCAAATTCACAAAGACGGGCAATATCTGTGCAGTGCGCGTGAAATCCGCCTCAACGTGGTCGCCACACTGGATGAAATCGACGCCGACTCCTGGCAATACATTTCCCAACATGCCGCAACCGACGATGTCATTGACTTTTTAGACAATCACAACCTGCATCGATTGAATTTGGATTTGATCTTATGGCGCATGAAAGACCGCGACGCGTTCGATTCCGTCCTGTCGTTCCTTGAAGCACGCTGCCATTATCATGACGGCCTGTGGAGCTATGCCATTCATCACAATGAACCGAAACGCATAGGCGACTACCTCGAACATCATGATAGCTTTTTGCAACAATGCGGAAAGTATCTACAAAGCGATTTATTGCAACTCGATGCCGAAAAGCGCTGTTGGTATGAGCACTTGGAGTATTTTCCACTCATTCATGCCCGCGCCCACCGGCTTGGCGGTGAAACAAAGATTCTCAATGCCGTGTTCGACAATCAGTATCATGAATTTCTGCGCACACTGACTTATCACCCCGTCCTGGGCGACCGGGAGTGGCTGGAAATCAGTTACTATTTATTTCTGCAAGGCCGGGTCAGCGATGCACTGCAGGCATTTGCCAAGGTCAACCGGAACGGCATCTGCGAGCACCTGCAGTTTGATTATTTGTCCATCTATGCCGCATTCTATAACGGTGATACTCAGGCCGCCTTTGCCGTGGCACGGCGCCATCAGGAGCATACGGTAGACCGTTGGCGGTTGCTGTTTAACAAGTCCCTGGCCTTCCTCAATGAATTGCATGGCGATGGAACATCCCTTACCGATGCCAACGATACCCAACAACAACATGATTATTTTGCCGCTTCCCAACCGACTTTTGACTTTACCGTTCAGGCCGATGTTATTCGGGTGCAGCATCGCGCTATTGAAGTCATCCAGGTAAATTATTACTTGATGGATATCGAGTTGCTGTTTTCCAGGCAACCGTTTCTGCAGGAAGGCAGCCAACGGTTTTCCATGATTACCCCCGGCCTGAGCCAAACCCACACCGTGGTGGGCGAACAAAGCGATCTGGATATTCCCACCCAACTGCACGGTAAAAACTGTGTCATTGAAGTCTGCGCGGCGGGGGACTGTAAATCATATGTGCATTACACACACAACCTTATCGTGGAAGTCGTTCAGCAGTATGGCAGCATTCGCGTACGGCATAAACAAACCGGACAGGGTCTGGCTCGTGTTTACGTCAAAGTCTTTGCCCGCATGGACAGCGGCGATAACCGATTCTACAAGGACGGTTATACAGATTTGCGCGGCTGCTTTGACTACGTATCATTGAGTACGGATGAACAGGACCATGTACAACGGTTTGCGCTTATGATTATCAGTGATGAGCACGGCTCATTGGTTAAGGAAACCGATCCACCGAAAATCTAAGCGCGACAACCCGTGCATGGGCAACGTTTGCAAACGAAAACGCCGCCAATGTTGTGCTGTCAGCGACGCGATCAGTCGTAAGCTGACATTCCCTCACGGCTTCGGGTAGATCGGAAAAGAGTGTCCCGTGGCGCCGAAGTAGCTGCCGCTGCCTAAATCAACCCGAACCCGTCCGTCGCACCGGGAATGGAAACGTAAGATGGCCTGACCGATGGGAAAACTTACCGGATCGATATTCACGTCCTGCAGCAAGGCCAGACCGGTTGTCGGATTGCTCAGACAATCGGGGCCCACGGTAACATCCACCATGGCCAACTGTGTGATCGCATTCTCATCGGCGCTCAGTTGGAAGGATTGTCCGCCGCCGCTGATGGTAAAAAAATCATCCGAATAATCAAACGGTGTATCGTTAAAATCCACGTCGACAATCCACGCATGGGTTTCAATACCGACTTCAGGCGTGATCGGGCGTGGGGTGTTTAAACGATTAAGGGCATCATGCTGCTCTTGCTCGGAAAAATCCGCGGGGTCCACCGGCAGTTCGACATTGATGTCTACCTCGGCGTATACCAGGGTGATACCAAACGCCGTACGCGTCACCGGAAACGCGGCCACATTGAATACGGCCTGATTCTCGGTACCGACGCTTACATTCACGAATGAGGTCGCCAAAATACCGGCATCAAAGCTTGGAAAATGCCCAAGCACGGTGACTCCGCCGGATACCGGCACCATAAACGGTGCATTGTCCGTGTCAAAATCAATATTGACCACGGCCGAGCAGGGATAGCCGGTGCAATCGTCCAGCGATAAGGCGTTGTCGGCAACATCTCCCGCCGCCGCATCCATGGCGACAGCCGCCGCATAAGCCAGTGGAATCGCTGTGTTAAGGGTGGCCGCAACCGGCTCCGTATCCGGTGGTTGATTAAACCGTGCAACGTCATCACGGCAGCCGGCGGCAAACATAACGACCAACACCGTAAAACACGAACCTAGGATTTTGCCTTTTATCATGACTTTCTCGAAAACTGCTGCGTTAATGCATTATAGTATAATGATTATAGACTCGCTGAAGTGTATCCAATTGTATCATTGCGGCCTGTGTAAACAACATGATTGAACAAATACATCCACGACACCGCGTTAGCGGTGTCGTGGACTTACGGCTACTACCGACTGCTTTGCACGCCGCCGTGAGTATCCACCACCCGATCCGTAAACGCATCGGGATCATCATCCGCATCAAACTCAAACGTCAGATCAGCGGGGATCACGTGGTGCGTCTTCGGGCTTCGGCTCGAACCATGCCAGGGTGATTGCTTTAAAAGAAACGTTCTCTACGACCGGATTGTCCATGTCGTCGGCTGGCACGGGCGATTTACCATGCCCGCCACCGGCATCACAGGCGACCAAGACCAGAACCGTACAAGCCCATACCGTGGTTAAAATAGTTTTAGTCCTGTCAACCTCCTTTTAACGGTTGGATCCGCTGTTGGGCGTACGCAGGTAAGGAAATTCGTTCAAAAAATCCGTCGCGTGAATCGGTGCACCATCGGTCAGCGCCTGGGTCCCCACCGCGGCATCTTCCGGCTGGCAAAAACCCAGATCCAGAATGCACCCCACTGTTGCCTGGGTATAGAGTAAAGATGCTGGATGGCAATTGTATTGAGAAAACGGAACATCGCTTGGAGGTGCTGCGCGATACGAAAGCGGGTCCTTTACCAGGG
>Ga0114931_10000697_pt1 | contig 41708 bp, 45 predicted proteins | sample 2SBtaG_FD_89579 | JGI IMG/M metagenome (GOLD analysis project Ga0114931, IMG submission 89579) | Deep subsurface microbial communities from Kolumbo volcano to uncover new lineages of life (NeLLi) - 2SBTROV14_V59a metaG | ecosystem: Environmental > Aquatic > Marine > Volcanic | place: Kolumbo... | reverse complement strand
GGCGTATAGGCATGATGGCGATGATAGGCGGCAAGGATAAGACGCGGATTCGTAATGCTACTCCGCCTGAATTTAGAGATATGCTGCTTGGGATTGCCGCGACCGCTGGCAAGGGCAGCTAACAGTGGTATATACACACCTCGCAAGGTAGAGACAGAATAATGGTCAGATTTCATAAGAGACAGAAACATAAATTCAACGCTATTCCGATAGTTCGTGATGGGATCCGTTTCGACTCAAAGAAAGAGGGTCACTACTACGACACACTGAAGCTGAGGGTGATGTCTGGTGAGGTGGTGATGTTCTTGCGTCAGGTGCCATTCCATTTGCCGGGTAACGTCACATATCGAGTGGATTTCCAAGAGTTTCATGCTAATGGTGAAGTGAAATTTATTGATGTGAAAGGCATGGAAACCAAAGAATTCATCATGAAGAAGAAAATGGTCGAGTCTTTATACCCGATTACCATCGAGGTGGTTTGATGTACACAAGGAATAACACATGATCAAAGAAAAGAAATGCCGGAGCTGCGGGAAGTGGCGAAACGAATCCGGTTTCCAGTTACTTCCTGGCAGACGCTATGAATGTTGCAAAATCTGCGTGGAAGGCATACGACAAAATGAGGCAAAACGGCTGATTGCTCATAACCAGGCGATGGATCACGCAAACCGATCAACAACGCAGGGTTAGGGGGTAGTTGATGGACGCGCAAACAGATAACAGTGTAGGCCAGCGGTATTTTAGCGGTGTTGCGGATTGCGTCATTTGGGCAGAGGCACAGTTGTTGCGTGACGGTGCCGGCAGCCAGCTCGGGAAATTTATACCGCGGCGCGGTGATAGTAAGGATCCAGCCATCAGGATGACCGCAGAAGAGGTGCGCGATATTGCACACACGATATCGTGCAAGGTCTCGCACGTTAAACCGCACATCGCCGGAACGCTCTATCGGTTCTTATGTGGCGCGTCGGATATGGAACTGGCGTATCAGGTATCCAGGGACATGGGAATTAGTATCCGGGCGCAGATCAGCGCACCGCGTACACCGATCACCAAGCTGGAGGCGCTTGCGTTATCGGTCATGCAGGCAGAGCGCAGGCGGAAACAGTTCGATCAACGCACATCAGTAGAAAAGCTGGCAAAACGCATGGGGATGACACGGGACGCAATGATGAAACAACCGTGGGCCGATGCACGACTCGTCGCGTACAAGCTGACCCATGAATGGGTTGAGGTCGCTGAACGGCAGCTGGGGACGATGTTGGACGAGATTGGGGTGTTGTGATGCCGAGCATTAGTTTAACAATCAACGATACTCCCATGCTTGGTTCGGTTGGTGCCATTGGGACTGAGGTATCCGCTACTGTCGGTAGATTGTGGATTATATATTGCCGGTATTTTCAGGAGGTTGTGGCGGAAGGACGGGAAGCACAAGCGCTGCGGCATTTATCCACATGGAAAGTAAACGGCAAAGAGATTGAATATCCTGATGCGTATTTTATTAGGCTTGTAATTGGGTATCCAGATGACGCGTTATAAATATAGCGAAGTCCCTTTGTTGTCACGATCAATGGTAGACCGCGCGAATGATTGTATTGTTGCGCACAACAAAGGTCGTAGTTCAAACGATCTGCCACCGCAGCTGCTTGGCAGAAAAATCGGGATAGGCGCAGCTGAGTTATATACTGCAAGCTCCTAATGCTATTCAGGGGTTAGTGAGGGTACTGGTGTTTGGAATAACGTGTTCTATACCGGGCCTTAGAGACCACTGAAAGAAATTTCAATTTCTGACTATACATTTTTAGGTCTATATGCTAACCTTTTTAGTAGAGTGATATTTTTGACTGCAAAGCCCTGGTGCCGAAAGGTTCCGGGGCTTTTTTATGCCTATTTCCTGGGGAGGATGATATGAGTTTAGTGGGTCTGTACGATATGGATGCGGGCGCTCTTGTGTCTACGCGGCTCGATATTGAGCGCAATGCCGAGTTGTTCGGTCAATGGTCTCTGCGTGAAGATTATCCGGGCAGTCCGCACAAAGACACACAAGCGATTTATCTGCGCATGCCGCCCGGTGTGTTTGATATGGAGGATCCTGAGAAGATTCGGGATGTGTTCCATAACTCGCTGGAAGCGGAAGACACAGAGGCTTATGCGAGATTCCAAACCGTCCGCAGCCAGGTAATGCGTCTGATGAGCGCCGTGGCCGGGGAACGGCTCGGCCGGGTGGTGATCGCCCGACTGGCGCCAGGTGGAGCTATCGATTCCCACTCTGACGAGGGAGATATGCCGCTCCATTATGACCGGTTCCACATTGTCGTGGATGCTGAAGATGTAATGTTTCAATGCGGTGACAAGGTTGAATACATGAAACCTGGCCAAGTCTGGTGGATTGACAACAAACAGGTTCATTCTGTTGTTAATCGCGGCGTTGAGCCCCGTACCCATATTATCGTGGACATCAAACTACTGAGCTAATCGCTCCTGTTTTGCCGGCCTGTCGTAGTAATCGGTATCTCCCTCCCCAGGCCGATGGCAGGTCGGTTTTTTTATAATCCATACCACCACCAATGGTAACTAATCATGGCAGTAAAGAAGAAAACCGCAAAGAAGAAGGCGGTTAAGAAGAGTGTTGGCCGTAAAAAGGTAACAAAGAAGCTCGGCAGACCTTCTGACTTCACGCCTGAGCTTGGAATGGAGATATGTTGTCGCATGATGGCTGGCAATTCTCTGAGAAAAGTGTGTGCAGCAGACGATATGCCATCGAAAACCGCAGTATTCCATTGGTTGGCTAAAGGGGACTCTGATAATCCCGACGCTGAATACAAGATTTTTCGTGACCAATACGCGCGTGCATGTGAATTAAGGCGCGAGTTTCGGTTTGAGCAGCTTGAAGAAGAACTCGAAGATAAGGTTATGACGCCGTTGATGGTCGACGGATTACCGCTGGTGCTAGACGGCGAGGTTGTTAAGACCATGACAGCACAATCCGTCCAGTTTGGGAGATTGATGCTGGATGCGTTTAAGTGGCAAGCAAGCAAGGAAAATCCGAAGAAATACGGCGAGAAAGTCCAAACCGAACACAGCGGAACAATAGGCCTCACCAACATATTGGACGAAATCGATGGAAACCAAACCGGACTCCCAGACGGCAGCCCGGATTAAGGAAAAGCTCAGTGATGAGTGGTGGAGACTGAATAACCTCTACTGGATCATGGATGAGAGCGGCAAGAAGATAAAATTCAAGCCCAACTGGGCACAGCGCATGTTTTACAACAACATGTGGTATTTGTCGTTGGTTTTGAAGGCCCGGCAGCTTGGGTTTACCACGTTCATCCAGATATTCATCCTGGACCGCTGTCTATTTAACAGTAACGTGCGCGCTGGTGTCATTGCTCACAACCGGGAAGACGCAGCGGTATTTTTTCGAGATAAGATAAAGTTTGCGTATGACAACCTCCCTGAGTGGTTGAAAGCGGAGCGCCCGGCCACTAAAAATGACGCCGGAGAGTTGTTACTGGCTAACAATAGCAGTATTCGTGTCGGTACCTCGATGCGGTCTGGTACGTTGCAGTACCTGCATATTTCCGAATTCGGCAAGATATGTCGCCGGTTCCCTGAAAAGGCCAAGGAAATTGTCACCGGTTCATTGAACACGGTACATGAGGGCTGCTTTGTGTTCATCGAGAGCACGGCCGAGGGCAAAAGCGGGCCGTTCTACAAGCTGGTGGATGCAGCGCGCAAGGCATTGGCCGAAGGCCTTGAACTCACAAAACTCGATTACAAGTTTTTCTTCTTCCCGTGGTGGAAGAAGGGCAGTTACCGCACAGACCCGAAAGGGATCACAGTCACCAAGGACATGGCCGACTACTTCCAGACGCTGGAAGATGAGCACGGCATCAAGCTGGACGATTACCAACGCGCCTGGTACGTCAAAAAGGAAGCCGTACAGCAGGACAGCATGAAACAGGAGCACCCATCGACACCCGATGAGGCGTTCGAGCAGGCTATCGATGGCGCGTATTACGCCCGGCAGATGTTATGGCTGCGCAAGAATCATCGTATCTGTGACGTGCCATACGATCCGAAGCTGGTTGTTGACACGTTTTGGGATATTGGCCGCAACGATCAGAATTCAATATGGCTCATGCAGCGTGCAGGCATGGCCAACCGGTTTATCGAGTATTACTCGAACAGCGGCGAGAGCATCCAGTTCTACGCCAAGTGGTTGCAGGAAAAGGGCTATGTTTATGGCACTTGTTACCTGCCACACGATGCGGAGGTGGTTGATTACACCCGCGCAGACAACAAGACCCGCGCCCAGGTACTGCAAGGACTGGGCTTTAAGGTTGAGGTGGTACCGAGGGTAAACGAGAAGGGTGAGGCGCACCAAGCGGTGCGTGATGTATTGCCGACCTGCTGGATTGATAAAACAAACTGCAGTGAAGGCATTGACGGTCTGGATAACTACCAGCGCGAATGGGACGACAAGCTGGGCGCTTACAAGAGCGCCCCGTTACACAACTGGGCAAGCCATCCGAACGATGCGTTTGAGCAATTTGCCCGCGGGTACGGCGCGCCTCCTGCGACCAAGCAGAAGAAGCGAAAAAAGAGTTGGAGAACGCGCTGAAGTTGGTGGCCTCAGCGTGGTCAACAGCAAGAGAGCCTGGTTGCTTCGGTAACCGGGCTTTTTTTATGAGGTCAATATGGCAAGCGTAAAGCGATTTTATCAACACATTAACGAAGAGCCGGCGATGATATTGGCGCGCAAGCGTTTCAATAATGGCGCTGCCTTTGTTGTTGGCTTGTCGTCTGCCTACAAGTACACCGATGACGCATACCTGATGGAAATGGCGATGAAATGCGCCGATACGTTGGGGCTGGTTCCCTATGTCAAATCTGAGCTGGTGAAGATATGCGACACGATCCTGGACGGACTGGATGATTTAGTGGCATTCCCACCCGAGGATCTGGCTGCCGGAAAGCTACCTACCCCGGAAGATATCAACGTCACCATTAACGGTGAGTCTGTCGATGTCAGTGGATTGATTCAGTAATGGCCACAGGCATGGAGAACGTCAAGGCGCAGACGCCGCATGACCCGATGGACTGGGAGCTGTCCCTGGAAGAAGACGGCGAGACAACAGAATCACCGGCGCATGCCCTGGACAGTGAAGAAAATCAGCGAATTCTTTCGCAGCTGGATGAGTGGTATGAGCAGACCCGTATTATCCAGTCGGTCAATCGCTATGAACAGGCCATCGATGATGACTTTTACGATGGGCTGCAATGGGCTGACGAGGACAAATACGAATTAGAGAGCCGTGGCCAGCCTGCGCTCGTCTTCAATGAGACGAAGCCCGCGATTGATTGGATCCTCGGCACCGAGCGCCGCACGCGCGTTGATTGGAATGTATTTCCGCGCAATGACGCCGATGTGCAAAGCGCCAATAACAAAACGAAGGTGCTGAAGTTCGTCTCTGATGTGAACAAGGTACCGTTTCAACGTTCACAAGCATTCGCCGATGCCGCCAAGGTCGGTGTTGGCTGGTTAGAAGATGGCGCACAGGATCCGAAGTTCGGTGATGAGCCGCTCTTTAGTCGCTACGAGTCCTGGCGGAATATGTGGTACGACCCGCTTGGCTCGCAACGCGATATGAGTGATTCCCGGTTCATATTCCGTGAAAAGTGGGTCGATATGGATATTGCAGTTGCAAATTTCCCCGATCGTGAGTATGAGCTGCGGGCGAAGGCAGAACACCATTACCTCATGCCAACAGACGAAGATGAATTCTTTGAGACTGCGCTTTATTACAATGCAGACTCACAAGGCCGGAATGTTGGCCGGCGCACAACCATCGACAATGTATCCGGCACGGTACAGAACCGGAGGGCTCGGGTTAAGTTGATCGAGGCCTGGTATCGCAAGCCCTGTACCTGTGAGTTCTTCCATATCGACCGTTATGCGGTATTGGACGAAGAGCAGGAAGGTGCGTTAGCGGGCCATCATGGCCAAGAGTTCAATCCCAATGTGCCCGCCATGCAGGATGCGGTTGATAGTGGCCTCGCCAACGTCACCAATTCCACGCGGATGATGATGCACTGCGCTGTGTTTGTGAAGGGCGCTCTGTTACAGAACCTGCGTAGCCCGTATAAGCATGACCGGTTCCCATTCACGCCAATATGGGGTTATCGCCGCGGTCGGGATAACACGGCATACGGCGTGATCCGTTCCTGCCGTGACCCGCAGGAAGATTTGAACAAACGCCGCTCCAAGGCGCTTTACATCCTGTCCACCAATCGCATCATTATGGATAAGGGTGCCGTTGACGACTTGGAGGCGTTGCGAGAAGAGGCGGCGGATCCTGCGGGGATTATCGAGAAGAACATTGGTCTGGCGTTAGATATCCACAACGACACGACGCTGGCCGAAGAGCACATCATGCTGGAGCGCGCTGATGGCGATTACATTCGCAGCGTGTCTGGCGTTACCGGTGAGAACCTTGGGCAAGAAACAAACGCCACCAGCGGCAAGGCAATACGCGCCCGGCAGGAACAAGGCAGCACGGTTACGGCGGAGCTGTTCGACAATCTCCGTCATGCCATCCAGTTACAGGGCGAGAAGCAACTAAGCCTGATCGAGCAGTATTACGATTATCCGAAGGTGATCCGAATTACGGACGACCGCAACGTTCCTGAATTCACGAAGATCAATTACCCGGTTGCTGATGGTAGCGGTCTGGAGAATGACATCGCCAACAGTAAGGCTGACTTTGTTATCGGTGAGCAGGACTGGCGCGAGTCTGTCCGCGTGGCCATGTTCGAGCAGATGATGAACATGATTAGCAGCCTGGATAGCCAGATTGCTCTACAGCTGCTGGATCTGGTGTTTGAAATGAGTGACATCCAGGGCAAGGACGAAATGGTATCGCGCATCCGCAAGATCAACGGACAGTCTGACCCTGAGAATCAGGACGATCCGGAAGAGCAACAGCGCGTTGCAGCACAGCAACAGGCCGAACAAGAGCAGGCCGATATGGCCCGGCAACAAATGATGGTCGCTCTGAAAGAGCAGCTGGCCAAAGTGAAGAAACTGGAGGCAGAGGCTGACAGCAAACAGTTCGATTCGCAGAGCAAGCGAGTAGCCACGATGGAGAAGGCGGTGGAGCTGATTAAGGAGATGAAGTTGGACCCCAATCTGGCCCCGGCCGCCGACGCATTAATCAACGGCCTTGACCAAGAGGAAACACCACAATGACCACCGACAATACAGAAGAAACAACGCCCGAATTTACCGCCGAGGAAATGGAAACGGCTGGCCTGACCGAAACCGAAATCGCCGCCCTGGGTGATGGTGTCGGTGAAGATGTCATCGATGACGAGTCTGATATTACTGATGAGCTGGTCGACACCGACGAGCTGGAAGTCAAAGCGGAAGACGACGACACCACGGACGACAAGACAGATGACACCACGGCGGAGGAAGGCGACACGACTTCTGAGGCAGATGAAACAACTGACGAAACGACGGAAGAAGAAACAACGGGGGAAGGCGAGGCTGAAGCTGGAGACGATGCTGGCGAGCTAGACACGGCCGCGAAGGCTGACGCAGACAACAAACAGTTCCTGCCGCAGTTCAAAGCCGATGCTCCTGAACCTGAAGAGTATCAGGCCAAGATGGACGACATCGGCACCCGCATGGAAGAGCTGGGTGATCAGCTGGACCAGGGCGATATTACGGCCAAGGAATTCCAAACGGCCAATATTGCATTGATGCAAGAGCGTGAGGCGTTGAATAGCGCCGTCGCCAAGGCTGAGATGTACCAGGAAATCAATCAGCAAAATGCCGAGCAAATGTGGCAGAACGAGCAGGATATGTTCTTCGCCAGTGATGCCGCGAAGGTCTACGAAGACAATGGCGTGTTATTCGCCGCATTCAATGAGGCGGTCAAGGAAGTGGCCCGTGATGATGGTTTTGCTAATACCAGCGGTACCGACATTCTGCAAGAAGCGCACCGGCGCGTTACTGACATGATTGGTGGAAACACCACGAGTGATAACGCCGATACGACGAGCGAGGAAACCCCGAACAAGGAAAGTAAGGCAAAGGACGAACTGGAAGCGCGCCGGGCCGCGAAACAGGGTAAGGAAAAAGTTGTCACGTTGGGCGGCTTGCCTGCGGCCGACGGTACTGATACCAGTGGCGGCGAGTTTGCTGGGCTGGACTCACTCAATGGCATGGAATTGGAGGCGGCGGTTAATCGTCTGTCTCCCGAACAACAGGAACGCTACTACAGATCATAATGGCTCTTTTTCTTGACTTAAAACCGGGTGACATCCTTGATGTGGACCACTCTCGCGTAATGATCACCCTGGAAGAGAAAACGGGTTCTGTTATGCGCGTTAAAGTGGACGCTGACCGGTCGATCCCGGTTAAAAAGGTTTCACAAAAAACATCGAGGCATGTTGCCTCAATGAATGGGTTAAGCCCGAGAGCTTAACCACTCCGAAGGACGCAAGAGCATCCTTCTTCAATATCGGCGCATGAGTGCCTTCAACATGAAAGGTGATACTCATGGCTAAGACCATTGTTGGCTTAAATGATGCCAAGGCGGTTAAAAAGTTCTCTGTCGGCCTGGCCGTCGACACCGCCAAGAAAGGCTATTTCGGTAAGAAGTTCATGGGCACAGGCCCGGAAACATCCATGCCGATCCAGATGCTGCCGCATTTGGAAAGTGAGGCCGGCGACCAGATCACTTATGACCTGTCCGTGCAGCTGAAAATGGAGCCGGTTGAGGGTGATCAAACTCTCGAAGGTAAGGAAGAGGATCTGAAGACTTACACGGACAACGTGTATATTGATCAGGCCCGCGGTGGTGTGAATACCGGTGGCAAGATGACCCGCAAGCGTACCTTGCATGATCTGCGTACCATCGCACGTCGTCGCCAGTCTGACTGGTGGGCTCGTATGTTCGATGAGCTGTTCTTCATGTACCTGTCTGGCTCTCGCGGTGTAAATACCGGGTTCATCTTCGGTACTTCGTATGCGGGTCGTGCAAACAACTCGTTCACTGCGCCTGACACAGATCACGTTATGTATGCAGGTTCGGCAACCAGTAAGGCGTCTCTCGCCGCGACGGACAAGATGTCTACCACTACGATTGATCGTTGTGTCGCTCGCGCCACGATGATGGGTGGTGGTACCGAGGAAACCCCTCAGATCCAACCGGTGATGATCGATGGCGAAGAGCATTACGTCATGGTGATGAACCCCTGGCAGGAATATGACCTGCGTACAGGTACCGGCGCGCAAAACTGGCTGGAAATCCAAAAATCTACCGCAACGGCTGAAGGTCGGAAGTCTCCGATCTTCAAGGGCGGTCTGGGCATGCACAACAACGTGGTGCTTCATAGTCACAAGAGCGTGATCCGCTTCAGTGATTATGGTGCCGGCAGTAACGTCGGTGCTGCACGCGCGTTGTTCATGGGTGCACAGGGCGCAGTGTGTGCATTCGGTTCTCCTGGTACTGGTCTGCGCTTCGACTGGCATGAAGAGACCCGCGACAACGGCAACCAGGCTGTTATCACCACTTCGTCGATCTTCGGTATTAAGAAGTGTACCTATAACGGCAAGGACTTCGGCGTGATCGCCGTGGAAGCTGCTGCTGCCGATCCTGGCTAATCTGTAGCAATAACCAATAACGGGGTCAGAAATGGCCCCGTTCTTACTTTTAAAATCTGGAGGTTAGTCTTATGTCTGCTACATATACAGTCGCTGCAGCAAGCGACCAAAACCCCGCGGTTACCGGTGACGGTTACGGTGAGGTAATTGCTGTTCGTGGTGAGTTTGATCTTGCCGTTGATGGTATCGGCGCGTTGGTCCTTAACGACGTGCTGCAAATGGTGAAGTTACCCGCAGGGCATGTACCTGTTGATGTCATTGTCGATTCGGATGATCTGGATAGCAATGCAACTCCGACCATTGCTCTTAACGTCGGGATCATCGGCGGTGACGTTGATGCGTTCATTAAGGTCAGTACCATAGCTCAGGCTGGTGGTATTGCCCGCATGGATGATGTCGCGGGTGCGCGCATTGCCTCAACGCAGACTGAGCGTTATGTCGGTATTACTGTATCAACCGCTCCGGCGACTGGTGCAACGACCGGCAAGATTGGTCTGACGCTGTTGTACAAAGCTGAGTAATAACTACCCGACAAGGTAGCAGGATGGTGGGGCTCTTCGGAGCCCCATTTTTATTGCCACCCCCTATTAAACCACCGAGAGGCCACTGATCATGATTATTGAATGCAGATTAAAACGACCGGGAGGATCCGACATCGATATCGATGGCGTGGTGTATGAATTCCGACCGAACCAAAAAGAGCAGCATGTGTGTGAGGTCGAGAACGAGGTCCATGCACAAAGGTTCTTGTCCATTGTCGAAGCGTACAAGATTCCCGGCGCCCCTGATTCAAAGCCTCTTGTTACGTCGGTTGTCGAATCCAGTGAAGGCCCGAGTACGGCGCTGGATGATGATGCTGTGAAGACCTTCCTGGTTGAAGAGCTGGGTATCGAGAACCCGGAGGATGAGGAAGAGCTGATCGCCTACGGTGATGAGGTGTTGGGCATTGATGTTGCTAACGCGACCAGTGACGGCACCGTGATGGATATCGCACGCCGCATCGTAGATCACCAGCCGGAGCCCGGCGCCGATGATGACGAACAGACTGAAATGAGCGATGTGGAGCTATTGGCCTACGTCGTGGATGTGTTCGGTATCGGTGACCCAACGGATAAGGATGCACTGCAGGCATACGCAATCGAGAACCTTGGTATCAAGGTGCCGAAAACAATGTCTGCAATCAATATGTCTCGCGCGATGGTTGAGGCAGACCAAGCGAGTGCTGCTGAATAATGGCTACTGCGCTGTCATCATTCTTACCGTTCGTTCTGCCGGAGGTTCCGGGCTGTCCTGGGCCTTTGGCAGAACAACGGGTGCTGACGGCCTGTATTGAATTCTGCGAGCGCACACAATATTGGCGGTATGAGTCTGACCCAATGCCAATGGAGGCGGGTATTGATGAGTATGAGGTCGATATCCCGTCTGGTTCGCAGTTAGTCTCGATCATCGATCCGATAAAGTTTAATGGTGCAAAAATCTATGGCACCACCAAAGAGCTTTTGGATAAAAACGAAAGCGACGATTGGCAAGACAATCAGGGTGATACGCCATTCGCTTATTACAATAAATCTCTGGGCGTGTTCCGCCCGGTGCCGTATCCAGAAACAACAATCTCCGACGCAATAAAACTCGATCTGGCACTAAAACCACTACCGGATGCGACCACTGTCGAAGACTTCCTCTTTACAGAGTTCTTCCAGGCTATCGCCGACGGTGCGCTGGCCAAACTATTTGCGCTTCCCGGTAAGGCATGGGGCGATCCAACCATGTCTGCCCATCATGCGGGCCTGTTCGATGACGCAATGAACAAGGCAGCCACAAAAGCAAAATCTGGCTTCCGGGCGCAAGAGCGTTACAGCAAAAGTAAGGCGCATTTCTTCTAATGGGTATTTCGACTGCACAGGAACTGGTGACCCGCTGCCAGACCGAGTTAAAAGATACGTCTGGCGTGAGCTGGACTGACGCATTCTTGATTGATGCGCTGAATGCGGCACAGCTGGCCGTCGTGAAGAAGGATTATTCGGCCTACACGAAGATCGCATCCTTACCGTTGGCCGCAGGTATTAAGCAGTCGATTCCGAGTGATGGCATTGCATTCGTTGGCCTGTCTTACAACATGGGTACCGATGGCTCCACGCCCGGTACCGCGATTCTGGAAGAAGATTACGACACCTACAGTCAAGTGTTACCGAGTTGGCCGACGGCTACCGCGAAGTCGGTCGTCAAGGCGGTGCTACGTCGCCCAGCTGATCGGAAGACATTTTATGTGTATCCACCGCAACCGGCGACGGGTATGGGTTATGCGATGCAGGAATATGCGGCACGCCCCCCGGTGATCGCTGTGGCTGATATTGCTAACTCTATCTCGCTCACCGATGAATACGATAACGCCATTTTCTATTACATGATGGCCCGCGCTCATGCCAAACACGATCTACGCGCCGAGAACGGTTTGGTGACCAGCTTCATGCTCATGTTCGCGGCTGAATTCGATGGAGGAAGCAATGGGTAATAATAATCCTGTCGATAAAGTCAATTTGTATGCCTACAAGGACAGTCGTCTCGATTCGCGTCTTGAGGTTGTCGATGCTGATGATATTGCGATTGACCTCTCGAACTACACAGCCAAGATGCAGATCCGTGATGTCGATGACGTGCTGATTTATACCGGTACGTCCGATGATGATTTGTCTATCTCCCCGACATCAAAAACGGATGATAACGGCGACACCATCTACGCGGTTGATCTGGGTATCCCTGGCGCCACTGTAGGCAGTTGGTCTTTCACTTCTGAAAAATACGATCTGTTTGTCATTTCTTCTGATGATAAACCATTTGCAGTTTCACGCGGGCGAATTCGCCTATACCCAGCAACAACTCAGATAACTTAGGAGAAACATTATGCCTGAATCTGCCTTAATCTTAACCCCTGATGGCCTTGCTGCTTTGATGGGCGGTGGTCTTGACCTTGATACTGATGCGATGTACGCCTGCCTCGCGTCTGGCAATTTTACACCTACTCTCGCATTGACCGAGTACAGTGATTTAACCAGCGCAACCACTGGCGCGATTACCGGCGCAACAGCGGCCAATCCTGTAGTGATCTCTGATACGGCTCACGGTCGTACAACTGGCGACTTGGTTGATATTTCTGGTGTCGGCGGAATGACCCAGCTGAATGGCAACAGCTATAAGATCACCGTCATTGACGCCAATTCATTCTCATTACAGGATGGCAATGGCAATAACATTGATGGTTCTGCGTTCACCGCGTACACCTCGGGCGGCACATGGACACTGCAGTATGAGATCAAGGCCTATGGCGATTATGCGCGCCAGGTTATCGGTAGTGCTGCCTTAATCAACTATGGCACGAGTAACAAGGGGCGCGCATTCGACTCAGCCATCATTAACTTCGGTTCTAATGTCAGTGTTTCGGCAAAGTATTGTTGTTTGTTCAGGGGCACTGCAGCATCCCCGGTCAGTACCGACCAGTTCATTGGCTGGATCGACCTGAACTACACGGGCGGCGCATTGACTGCGATCACAAAAGCGAATCCTGTTCAGGTGACGCGTGCTACTCATGGGTTGAGTAACGGCGATACCGTGTGTATCTACGGATCTGATATGCAGGAAGTTAACCGTGGCATTTTCACTGTGACCACCGTTGACGGTAACAACGTGACGATTGGCGTTGATCTGTCCGCCGCAGATTATACAGGTACTGGCGGCACCATGATTAAACTCAATGACACAACAGAAGCGGCGAGTAACAACTCAAACTTCACGGTCGATGCGGCCGCTACTGGCTGGGTGGCACTGGGCTAATGTCTGCACCATTAGGCTCAGATAAAGGCGGGTATGCGACTACCGAGGGGAATCCGTTGGTAGTTGCGCCTTCCGGTGTGAGTTTCTCGGGTGTTACTCAAACGGATATCCTCGCGTTGTCAATGGGTGTGCCGACGTTGAATGTCGCGGTAACGCAACCGTGGCAATTAGCCGCTGGCAACTATGTCCCCGCAAAAATGCCTCCCGTTATCATCCATCCTCGACCACAGGCTGAGACTAACCCGGATGCATACTGCAAAAATGCCTATCCGGGATTACACTGGGAAATCCCAATCTCTGTCCAAGGCGGAGCATGGCCCTTTAAGTATGAGATAGTCACTGGCCCAGTTGGAATGACGATTGGCCAAACATTGACAGTTTCAGGCGACGTGCAGGTAGTTGGTAGTGATTATGGAGTGCTGTCATGGCCTAATCCAACAGGCACCTCAGAAAATATTGAAATAAAAGTTACTGACCAAGATGGCACAGTAGTTACTGTTACATGGACTCTAACTATTGGCACAGCCAACCATATATTTGTCGATGCTTCAGCGGCATCCGAGGGAACAGGGACGCTTGCTGATCCGCTAAAAACATTTCATGCAGGTGTGTATGAATCTAGCGATACCGCAAACTCATTCCTCGGAAAAGTTGTCCATTACAAAGCTGGAACATACCAGATTCATAATGGCACATCAGGTATAAATGCGAATCTGTCGAATGCGTATAAACCTAGATCACATGTTGCATGGCACAACGGAACATCTTTTGATTCCGTCACGTTCGATATGACTACGGGATTCTTCTGGGCGTATTCTGACGATTTGTTTATAGGTAATATAATTTGTGACGGTATCAAGCCTGCCGCAGCCGATCCGAGAATGTTCAGTCTTGGGGCACTTACCCAGCAGAGGGTTACTTTTTATAAAAACACAATTAAAAATTTAACGACTAATAATTTTGGGGGAACTGACAACACCTGCTTTTGTTTTGGTAGTTCAGGAGCAAGTGGCAAGCGTCGATATGTTTCAATGATACGGAACACTCATGACACCACATCAACTGCATCGTTAGCTATTTTCTATGATGTGCAGAGTATCAACATCGAACACAACGTAGCTGATGGATGCACATGGGTATTCCCTGCCGGTGCTGGAAGTAATGGTGCAGGTTGGCTCGATATGAAGTCAGATATAATAAGCGCAACCATCCGCAGAAACTCAGTTCAGGGTGCTCTCAGTGCAGACCAGATGGTTCTCTGCCTCGGCAACAATATAGAAACCAATGGTGTAGAGTTTTGCTGGAATGTGTTTGAGGGTAGTTCGTCCGGCGTCAATTCATTTGTAACATGGAACCAATCCACCCTAGGGATAACCGCTAATCAGTATTAGTATAGAAACACAGTTATTCAGGCAATTGGTGGGGCATGTCGGTTCTACAACAATTCAGTATCTAACACGGTGCAAGTTGAAGGTGATGCAGTTTATGGTGAGAAGTTTGCATTTAATGGAACATTAGGTGTTACATATTCTGCTGCCGATAGAGAGTTTGCAGCGTCGGATTTTGATGCGAATAATAATCTCACTGGAGTTGCGAGGACTAATTATTTAGGCACTCATGGTTATGAGGTGAAAGCGTAATGGGTATCGTTAATAGCAATTATAGCCAATTAACCACATCACCACAGCAAACGAGCATTACTCTGTCTGGAACTAACAGAGCTGTTGTTGTGTTGACCGCGATTAAAGATACTAACCCGGCAGATCATTCCGCTGTATTTGATGTTGCCGGTGTTAATAAAGCGATGACTGCGCTAGTCACGAAAATTAAGCACAGTACACAGGATTTCTACGTGTATGCGTGGTATTTATTAGACGCAGACCTGCCGGCGAACGGCACGTACAACGTTGATGTAACATGGACATTATCAGACTCTGGAATAACTTCTGCTGTTTACGCCCTTGATGGCGTGAGCCAATCAATACCGGAAGACTATAATTCGGCAGAGAGCAATGCGACAACCAATCCGTCTGCAACCGTATTAGCGTCTGCTGCCGCTACTGTTATGGATTTAATTGTCAGCACAGAGAATAATTCGCCCTCATACACGGTTGGGGCAGGACAGACAGAACTGTTTGAATCAGTAGTAGGCACTAGTGACTATATGTCATCGTATGCAACTGGCGAGACCACGATGAGCTGGTCTAATACAGCAGCGTATGACCATTTGCATGTTTTTGTTTCAATGGCGATATTGTCCGCCACCCCCTTCACCGGCATAACCACAACCGACACTATTCCTGTAATCGGTAAACAACCTACACTGATCGTAGGCCCAATTAACGTCACTGACATACTGGTGAATAAGTGGGGTGTACTTCGAGGTTCATTGTCCAATCTTAAATGGGCATGGTTTGATGTATTCCCTACCACCATAACTCCGCCAACCGATAGCGGAACAGCCGAATCAACGGATGCCAGTGGTAACCTGCGAGTCAATATCCCAAACTCAACACTGCTCCCTGGTCAGACTGGCTGGCTAATATTTGCTACCGCTGATGGCACATGGTCGCAAGCCGTTGAAATGACCGTACAGAACAATTACTAATGTCCTTAATATTCGACAACCCTGAATATTCTGGCGGTCAGAAGATACTCGATACGCCGAACTATGAAGCGACACATTCTTTTGCTGCGACACTCGGATCAGCGCATGTTGCCATATTAGGTAAGTGTGCCGGTGCTGCCGTCGATGCTGGTGGTTTCCTGGATGGCGACTCTGATCCAGATGGCGATGCGTTGTCCTATGAGATTGTGGATAATGTTGATAACGGCACGCTGGTGACGTATATCGGCGGCGCATTTACTTACACACCGAACGTTGGGTTCATTGGTAAAGACCGCTTCTCATATCTGTTATGGGCGGGCTGTGAATCGAGTGGGCCTTATGTTGTCACCATCGATGTTGATGGGCCTTACACTGGTATTGCATTCACTGGATACATTGGCCCATCAGCAATCAATCCACAGCTTGTCGCGGGTTACGAGGCGTCCATCTCAACGGATCCTATTGGTATAGCCGATATTCCAGTGGTTGTTGTTAGTTTCGATTTCAGTTCCTTTGCAGGTGTGGCGGAATTAAGTCATATCAGTATCGCCGAGATACAAAACCAGATACGCCTAGGTTTCGGTGGCGTGGTCGATATGAATAGCATCGACCTGACCGGTGTTAGCGGCACGATATCCTACGGCCGCAACATGGTGGCCAATCTTGATAACGTCGCTTTAGCCCATATCGCTGCAAATGCGAAATACACCGCACCGATGTTTGAGTTTGTTGCCAGGGTGCATATTAGGACACAAGTGCACCGAATCACGCTTCGCGCGAAATAGCCAAACAGCCCGCTCTCAGCGGGTTTTTTATTGGAGCCCCAAAAATGATAAATGGTCAGTCAGATACGGTGAAGCATGTGATAGATGCTGCAGTGATACCAAGTGGGGTCATAGCCGCGACGGCTCACTGGATGAATTTGATTAATGGGGTGATGACATTCTTGGTGTTAGTCACATCGTTGGTATGGGGCATTTATAGAATTATCGACATGCACGAAACTCGACAGGCCCGAAAGAATGGTGTCAGAAAATGAATGAACTTTTACAACTTATAAAAGGTGATGAAGGTTACCGCGAGTTTGTCTACGACGACGCTACTGGGAAAGAGATTGTTGCAGGTACATTGGTTATCGGCAATCCCACGATAGGATATGGTCGCCTGCTCACGAAAGGCCGTGGCATTAACAACGATGAGGCAGAAGCCTTCCTCGATCGTGATCTACAAGAGACGCTGACCTCGCTGATTAACCTATTCCCCTGGTTTACCGGTCTCGACTCGGTGCGCGCTGATGTTGTAGTGAGTATGGCGTACAACATGGGGGTTCCGACTTTCCGGAAATTCAAAAACACTATTGCGGCGATTGAGAGTGAGCAATGGGATCTGGCCGCACGCGAAATACTGGACTCGAAGGCAGCTCGCCAATTACCCGCGCGCTACATGAAGTTCGCCAACATGATGAAGACCGGACAGCGGTAGTGGCCGATTTCAGGCACAGAATGCTCGAAGAGCATGCGCGACTCTATCGGCGTATCGAAAGCCTGCGAGATTTTGTGATCTCAAATAGATATAAAACCCTTCCAGAAGTCGATCAACAAGATTTACAAGATCAGCTCGGATTTATGGAAGCCTATTACCATGTACTTAACCGCCGGGTATCCCGGCATTGCGGGGAATTATGAACTGGTTCACACCCGAGAATTTAACCCTATCCGCGCTGGTGGCCTTTGGCGCGACAGCAATCTTACGCATGATCCTGCTGTTTGCGTTCGGATATACGGCGTATTACCAGTCTGTTGGCACGCGCTGGGAGAAGCCCGTCAGGCTGATGTTGATCCCGGTGTTCGCATTTGGCTACATCTACGATGTGTTCCTGAACCATACCGTTGCCGCCGTGTTGTTCTGGGAGCGACCTGAAGAAAAGACGATTTCCGAAAGGATGACCAGATATCTGCGCACCGATCATGGATGGCGTTTCAGTCTGTCCGCGTTTTTCTGTCGCCTGCTTGACCGATTTGATAAGGGGCATTGCGGCCGGCCACACAACCCTGCAACCGTATTAAAAATAATTAGGTGAATCATGGCTAAAAAACTCAGTGAATCACGTTCTGTCAAGGCCCAGGCCTTATTCGCCTGTCTGCAGGCCGCGAACGGCGGTATTGCCCTGTTTGCTCCGGTACTGACTCCCACGCAATTTGCGACCGTATCAATGGCAATCGGTGTAGCCCATGCGGCAGCTGGTGTTTATTACCGATCCATCACCAGTGAGCCCATCGGCTGATGTTGTCGAAACTCAAACTACTGGGCGCTGGTGTCATAGCGGTCGTATTCGCCTGGCTGAAGATATCCGAGGAGCGCAGTAAGGCCGACGCAGCCGACGCGAGGGCCGACCTGGAAGGCGTGAAGGCTGCCGGTGCTAAGACTCAACTCGATCAACTCAATCGCGCCCAGGAAGCGGCACGCAATGCAGGCGCCGGAGCGCAGCAGGAGGTGGATGATGTTGAAGACAAAGTTAAGCGCGGCGATCTTTCTGGCATGGATAACAATTTTTAGCGGCGGGTGTGCAACCAAAGAGATTGTTACGGCACCATACCCGCCACTGCCATTACCGGAACGGCCAGTTCTTCCGGCGATCTCTACTGCACAGTTCTTGCCGATCGTGGAGGGGAAGGAAACGGTTTGGTATTGCGTATCTTCCGATCGTGCGCGCGAACTCATTAAGCCTGGCGGTGAAATAATTGGGTACTGCATCTTTACGGCTACGGCCGAAAGCCTGTTTTATCGAGACAAAATGCGCAAACAGTACGAGTTAAAACTGGAAGCTGTTATCAAGAGTACGCACTGATGGAAGCCGTGGTCGCATTGAAGTCAGTAGTCTTCACCCTGCTGACTGTCTGTTTTGGTGTTGGTCTGATTATTGGCATCTTCATCGGTGTTAATATCCGTTTACGAGAGAATTAATCAATGGCATTTATTCGGTATGATCGCTTTCTTGGCGAGCTACCGCGTTTTGGCGCCCGCCTTTTGCCTCAGTTCAATGCGCAGTCGGCCATTAATTGCGATCTCCAGTCTGGCGAACTACGCCCGCTCAACACCAATCTAACGATTACCACGCCCACAAAGACAGGCACCAAGCTGTCCATTTTCAAGTGGGTGACGTTCTGGTTTCACTGGACAACTGATGTCGATGTCGCCCGGTCGCCGGTTGTTGGAGATACCACAGAGCGCGTGTATTTCACCGGTGACGGCGTGCCGAAGATGACCTTTAGCCCGGATGCAACCAGTGGCGGTGGGACAGATTACCCGACCGTGAGTTTTACCCTGGGCATTCCTGCACCGGCATCCGCATTAACTGCGACACTGGTGGTAAATACCGGCTCAATCACCGGTGCCACACAAGCTAATCCGGTGGTTATCACCTCAGCGTCACACGGACGAACGACGGGTGAGCAGATTGATATTGCCAGCATTGCCGGCATGACTGAGTTGAATGGACGCACGTTCAATCTTACGGTCATTGATGCCAATAGTTTCTCCCTGGATAGTGAGGACGGCACCGGACACACGGCCTACACCAGTGGCGGTACCTGGACGCAAACATACGACAGTGCCGATGTGCGTGATCGTGCGTATGTCTACACCTACGTCTCGGCCTCTGGCGAACAAGGGCCGCCATCCCCTGTGTCCAATATCGTGACAGCCGGGCCAGGGCAGCAAGTCAACCTCTCTGGAATGGCGGTCGGGCCTGCGGGCGCATACGACATCCAGGATAAATATATCTACCGCGCCGAGGATGGTGATTACCAATGGACGGGTGAAGTTGTGTTGGCGACGACCACGTTCAGCGACACTGTGGACGAGGCTGATCTTGGAGAGATACTGCCGTCAGACGAATGGGTCGGGCCGCCGAGTGACGGCGCTGGGATGGTGATGTCGCCTAACGGTATTGGTGCGATGTTCTCGGGCAAAGATTTGTACCTCAGCGAGCCATACCAGCCGCATGCGTATCCGATCCGTTACATCCAGCCATTGACCTATGACATTGTGGCCATTGCCGCCATTGGCACCGACATTATTGCGGCTACCAAAGGTACGCCGTCTATCGTGACCTGCATCGACCCCGCGATGGCGTCCGAGGATAAACTGGCGCTCGAAGCGCCTTGTGTATCAAAACGCTCGATGGTGGACATGGGCAGCTTTGCGATGTGGGCAACGCCCGAAGGTCTGGCCGCGGTCGGCGCCGGCATAGAGCAGATTGTTTCTCGGGCTGTGATGGATCCGGAAGACTGGGCATTGCTCGTACCGAGCAGTATTCACGCCTATCAGTGGCGCGGCCGCTATGTGGTATTCTACGATACGGGTGTCGTGCAGGGCGGGTTTATTTTCGACCCCAGGCCGGGTGAAGAGGCATTGGTGAAGATCGATGATTACGCGACGGCCGGATACCATAATAAAGAAGGTGGTGAACTGTTCCTGCAGATTGGTGCCGATATCGTGCAGTTCGATGGCGGGACTACCTCTCGCACGCAGACGTGGCATGGCCCCATAGTTCGGCAAACGGCGCAGACACATAACATCGGCAAGGTGGACGCTGACGCCTACCCGGTGACCCTAAAGCTCATTGCAGATGGTGTGACGAAGCATACCGAGACCGTGGCCGACAAGGAACCGTTCCCAATGCCGGACAATTATGCGGCGGATGAATGGGAAATCGAGCTGAGCGGGACACAGAAGATCACCTCGGCGACGATTGCAACCTCAATGGAAGAGCTAAAGCGCGCGTTGGAGCTATAAATGGCCACGCGCCGCGATACACAATTCCCAAACCTCGGGAATACCCAGGATCTGAAGAAGTTTAATCCTGCGGTTAAACAGATCATCCAATCATGGATGGGCAACCTTGGCGATGGTATGGACAAGGTGCTGACGTTACAGGACATGGCGAACGTCGGCCTGTTGACCACGCGCACCGTGAATGGCAAGACGACGCTGGATGGCGTTGCAACAGGCGTGCTGCCAACGTCAAGCAGTAGCTCAACGGTCGGGGTGTTGGCCACGCCGGGTGCACCTACTGGCCTGACTGCATCTGGAGCCCTTGGCGGCGTGAATCTGTCATGGGATGCGTCCAGCGAATCGTATTACGCCTACACGGAAATACTGCGGGCCTCGGTCGATGATGCTGGACTGGCTACAGTTGTTGGCAAGTCGATTTTTAATGTGTACCGCGACGAGCTTTGGTCGAGCGCCAGCTTTTATTACTGGATTCGTTTTGTTAATTCAGATGGCGTGACAGTTAAGACGGGCCCATTAAATGCGGTTGCAGGCACATCGGCAACCGTTGGTGAGGATCCGGCATTCACGCTATCGGTGCTGGCAAGTCAGATCACAGAATCAGAGCTGTACGGCGCACTGAACACACGCATTGACCTGATCGATACGCCAACTACCGGGCTGATTGACAGAATGACATCGGCTGAGAGCGGTATTACCGCGAATGATACCGATATCCTCGCATTGCAAACGACCGTTAATGATGGCTCAACCGGTGTGGCGGCGAATGCTGCTGCAGTATCCGCGCTTGATACTCGCGTCACTACCGCGGAAGGCAATATCACAGTAAATGCGAGCGATATTACGGCGCTTGAGACGACTGTAAACGACGGCAGTACAGGCGTTGCCGCAAATGCGTCGGCCGTTTCTTCGCTGGATACGCGTGTCACAACGGCGGAGGGTAACATCACCGCCAATGCGTCCGACATTACCACGCTCCAATCTACAGTTGGCAGCAACACCTCGGCGATCAGTACAGAGGCATCAACCAGGGCCACGGCAGACGGCCTGCTGAACGCCGAATATACGATCAAGGCCGATGTGAATGGTCATATCGCCGGCATGGGCGTGGCCGTCTCGGGTGGTGCCAGTGGCCCGATTACGTCCGACATCATCATGCTGGCTGACCGGTTTTCTGTCGGGTTGCCTGCTTCAACGTGGCCTGCAGCACAGGCTTACACAGTCGGTCAGTACGTCAAGCCTACCGTCGCTACTGGTTTTATATACAAGTGCACGGTCGCGGGTACAACGGCCGCCAGTGAGCCGACATGGCCAACCGTGCTCACCAATACGGTTGTCGATGGCGGAGTGACCTGGGAGACGGTCGCCATTACCGAGACGATCCCGTTTGTCGTTGGTAGCGTAGGTGGCAGTCCGGCTGTGGTGATTGATACAGCAATTATCGCGGATGCCAGTATCGGTAGTGCCAAGATCGGTGACCTGGCTGCGGATAAGATCACGACCGGTGATCTAGTTGCAACGCTGACGATCAACGGCGGCGCAATTTATGGCGGCGTGGTTGGTACATCATCCGGGTCTGGTTATCGATCCGAAATGAGCGCGGTCGATTCATACATGATATGGGCCGGCAACGGCGCAAAAAATGATGCGAATGCCGTATTTTTTGTCAAAAATGATGGTACGGCGCAGTTCAATGGTGTGGCTAACTTCACGTCTGGATCTGCCGGATACGCCAATATTACCGACAAGCCAACTTCGCTGAGTGGCATCAATAGCACCGAAGGCACCAAGCTGTCCGGTATCGCTAATGGCGCTGATGTCACAAGTGCGAATACCGCTGCCGCCATTACTGGCCAGGGGGCGCTTGCTACTGCCAGCTCGGCCGATTGGTCAACGCAAGTATCAGGCACGGGGAAACCGGCTAACAATGCCGACGTTACAAGCGCCAATACATCGGCCGACACGAGCGCAGTCAACGGCTTGGCATCATCGTCTGTCTCTGGCTGGGCTCACGCCACAGACACCACAAAGATCGATGGTGGAGATATTTATACCGGCACGGTGACGGCGAATGCGATTGCGGCGAATACGATTACCGGCACTGAAATTTTTGGCACAAAATTGTCAGGCATCTTCGCCGACCTGGGGAATGTTATCTCGGGAACCATGCAGTCGAGCGCATATATCACTACCGGAAGTTTTCTAACTGCTGCTGCTGCTGGCAGCGACACAACGCTTAATTTGGTCGAGACGAGTGATTTTGCAACATCTGGATCCGGTTAGATTGTTGGAGCCACCAATGACCGTGATACGTTCAGCTGGACGGGTAAAACGTCCACTACATTGACTGGATGCTCTGGGGTATTGGCTAATCCGGCCGGATCGATAGTGGTCCCTGGTGATGCGAAGACTGTATTGGTTAGCAATGATCTAAATGAGATACGTGGATTTGGTGATCGCGGTGACGGTACGAAAGAGGAAACCTACTCTATCGGGATCAAGCAAGATGGGTCAGATATTTTCATCGCTGACTTTGGTTCAGCTAATACAGGGAATGATCGTGTTGCAGTACGCGGACGATCGTATGGCAGATATGGCGGACGGTTTACCTCAGAACTAAATACCGCTTTGTGGGCATACTCAACCTCTTATTATGGACTACTGGCTGATGTAGGGCCTACCGGTTATTACGGGGCGGTGATTGCGTTCGCGCATGGTGCGTGGGGTAATCTGAACCTAGCGGTAGATTCTTCCCAGACAACGCCGCCAACTCACAACGCTGGGATAGGGACAATATACTCCATTGGCGGAGAGCATGGGCTTTATACAAATTGTAATGCTAAAACTGCAACTTCCCTAAAGTGGGGTAGGCAGCTCTCGACACAGATGATTGATGATAACAACGGGGTTGGTGTCAGTATTTCTGGTTTTTCATACTTCACGCCATCGGTAGATGGGATTTTTAACTGGGTTTGTGATGTTGCGATGGTGCTCCAAATATATGTGATGAACTCAAATGAGACTGTTGGGAACTGGCGAGGTGCTAGTGGTCTTGGCGATACTTCTGGATCATTCTCAACTAATGGAGAGCGTGTCAGGCTGTATAACAACTCTGTTAATACCGGTACTTTGTATTATCAGAGGACGGGGTAATGATTATCGATAAATCTGATGCCTCACAGGACGATATCCCAGCAGAATTGGATGGTGAGGTATTACTAGGAACTCAAATTAATCGTCACGGAGTTGTCACTGCATATCTTACTGCCAGTCAAGAAACGTGTAGCCGGATACGCAAAATGACGCCAGCGCAACGTAAAGAATCTGGATGGGATAAACACCAAACAGTATTGGATTCACTGCCGGCAGTTCTGCCCAAACTTAAACCACCAGCCTGATTGGAGGGAGTATGTCCACAAAGAAGAAAACACCAACCGTCAATGAACAAGAAGCACAATCGGAAACACCATCGGTTGACGCCACGCAGATCATCAACTACCACGAAGCTGAACGCACTATGATCTTGGCCAACATGATGCGGCGCAGTCAGGAAGACAAACGTGATGAAGAACGTCTGACCGCTATCGCAAATATCATTGCGACAGCGCAGAGATTTTCTCCGCCACCACCGATGCAGGATTCAGACGAAAACCAACCGGCTTAGGCCGGTTTTTTATTACCTATGGGGATGGGAACAATGATCACACTACAACTTGAAAGTTTCGTCGATGCGTATGATGAATTCCTACCGTTGCTTGAATTGCATTGGTCTGAGATTGCCAGGGACAAGGAAAACATTAAGTTGAACGTCGATGTTGACGGATACAGGCGGCTCGAAGAGCTGGGTATTTTGCATGTCGCCACCGCGCGGGATGAGGGTTGTTTGATCGGTTATATGATCAGCTTCGTTTCACCAAACCTGCATTACAAAGATTGGTTAATGGCGAATAACGACGTTTTGTTTATCCATCCTGACCACCGAGGGAATGGGACGTTCGTCAGACTATTGCGTTTTGTCGAACAGGACTTGAGAAATATGGGCGTGGTAAATCTGTATATCCACATGAAGTTGGCACACGACTTCGGCGCATTGTTAGAAAAGTTCGGTTACTACGAGATCGAGCGCGTTCACGAGAAGAAGTTAATTAAGGAGTAAGGTTATGGGTGTCAGCGCAACTATTATGACCGCTGGTTCGGTGTACAGTGCACACAAACAGAGTAAATCGGCAAGAGAAAACAGGAAGGCGGGTGAACGTGCGGCGAACGATGAGTTGTCAATGCGTAAAGAAGAACTCGCCTATGCCAAGGAAAAGGATGCAGCGGATCGCGCACTTGCAACTGAACAAGATCAGCGGAATTACGATTTTGGCCAGGAGCAGTTCAATTATGCCAAAGACCTGGACAGTCGCAACCTTGCTCGGGCAGATGAGCAAGACGCTTACCGCAAGAGCCTGGTTAATGACATGCTCGGCGATGCCGAAGTCTCTGACGGCGAGCTACGGAACCGGGTCGGTGATGCTTCCAGCGACGTAACACGGGCATTCACGAAATCGGACGGAATTACTCGTCGCAACCTGGCTAGTTACGGGATCAATCCTGCCTCTGGACGATACGCTGGAATGATGAAGGATAAAGGCAACGCGATGGTCGCGGCTGATGTTGCGGCGCGCAATGGCGTCAGAACTGGTGTGCGTAACGAGGAAAAGGCTGCCAGGATTAACGCGCGCAAAGCTGGGCTTGGTCTGAATGATACTTCTCTGAACCTGAACAACAACCAGCTGCAACAGGATATGCCGGGTGTCCACTCCACCGAGTTATCGCTCAATCCAGGCACGGCCACCGCGATGCGGGGCTTGTCTCGTGGTTATGGGAATATCGCAAATCGGTATTTCTCACTGGCCAATCAAGACAGCGCGAATGCCGCGAGCACCCTGTCATCCGGGTTGTCATCTGGTGCCATGATTTATCGTCTGGGCAAATAATCGGAGCGTAATATGAACAACATCAAACTGTTTGAAGGTCTTGAGAATGGCCTGAAGAGCTACATTCGGACTGATCAGTACATGAATGGTCTGGAGGATCGCAAACGCCGGCAGGAGCGGGAAGACAAGGCCGACGCACGCGCTGGTGTGCTCAATGATCGGGCGGACGCAGAATATCAACATAAGCTCGACCGTCGCCCCATCAAAGAAGGCCTGGAGGATGAGCAGGTTCAGCGCCAACGTGAACACCTCCAGAAAGAGGGCTTCGGTGAGGCGCTGCAATATGCCCAAGCCGGCCAGTTCCGCAAAGCCGTCAAGGAATTCAACAAGTATGGTGAGGGTAAGGTGCGGAAAATCGTTCGTCATCCTGACGGTCAAGGCCTGTTGTTGGCCGAAGATATGGAGGGTAACGAGTTTGTAATTGATCCTGAGAAGATACTGGCATCCCTGGATTCAAGCACAGCCACGCGCAATGCGGGGCGCTTGGAAGATGCGAGACAGACAAATCGTACCGCATTGGAGGATGCGAAACAGGCCAACCGTATTGAGTTGCAGGGTGTGAAGAATAAAGGCAAAAAGGACACGAACGCCTCCAGAACACGCCTGTATCCGATGGGTGAAGATATGGATGGCAATAAAATCTATGGTCGATACGATGATGTAACCGACCAGCTGATTCCGGTCTCGCAGGATGGAGCTATCCCGCTATCTGAGGCAATGGATATGGCACAGCGCGAGGCCAGCGATAAGGCCGGATGGCTCTCTACTGATCAGACTGATTTTGGCGACGGTGGCCGTGAGGCCTGGATTAACAATCGTGCCCGGGAAATCATGGGTGGTGGATCGCAGCCGTCGGTCACAGCACCCACTCAGAATCCTGCTGCCCGTGGCGTTACACAGCCTGCTGGGCCGAGTGCGCATGGCCAGGTGATCAGGGATCAGAACCTGATTAATGCCACCGATGCGATCAACAGCGGGAAAGACCCGGCAATGGTGAAACAACGCTTGATCGATGCCGGCTATACCGCTGAACAACTCGCAGCTGCAGGTATCCGGTAATGGATCTCAATTTCAACGACATCCCCGATGCCAGCAATAAAAAAGAGACTCTGAGTTTCGACGACATCCCTGCGGTATCGTTTGACGATATTCCCGAGACAGATAGCTTTGTCGAAGGACTGGGCAAGGCTGTCGAGAATACGCCTGACCGGTTCAAAGTCATGGCAGGAGGGCTCACCCGGGCCGCTGCCGATGATCACATCCCTGGTGAGGGCGCAGTCAGTCAGATGGCCCGTGATTCTGCGCGCGGCGAAGAGCCGGGATTCTTCGACACGCTGAAGGCTGGCGCCGACATTGTTCAGGGCATGCCGCGTTATCTGTTGGATAAAATGACGCCGACAGATTCACCGCTCGGCAAACTCAAGAAATCGGCATCTGCCGCAGGTCAGAAGATGTCAGACGAGGCCCAAAAAGACTTGGCCGAGAATCAGCCACACGTTCAGGGCGCGATACAACAGTTCGGCATTGATGCAGCCCGCGGAATTATCGATATGGTGCCGTCTATCGCTGCTGGCGTTGCCACTAAGAGCGCCGCCACCGGCCTTGCGGTCATGGGTGCACAGGTTGGCGGGCAGGCCTACAATGATTACCTTAATAAAGGTATGAGCCCCGGCGAGGCCATGCTGGCGACCCGATTCACGGTGCTGGCCGAGATAATCCCAGAAACAATCCCGATGGGCGCGATATTGAAGCGCGGCACCCCATTGGCAAAGCGGTTGTTTGATTCGACGATCGGCCAGGGCGCACAGGAAATGATTACTTCCGTGCTCGAGCAGGCCTATGACAAGCGCCATCTGGAAAATATGAGCCTGAAAGACGCAATGGCCGGTATTGATTGGGGTCAGGTTGTCTACGATGGCGCGGTCGGTGTTGCCGTTGGCGGTGCGCTGGCTGCTGGTGCACATCCATTTACCGGTGGCGAAGAGGCGCCGCAACAAACCACGTCCTCTGGCGAACCCATTAACACAGAAGGGCTCACCGAGGGCCTGTCAGGCCCGGAAGCACTCCCCCCTGCTGCAACGTCACCGGATGCCTTTGTGGTTGATCCGGCCGGGAATGCCCGGCCTGAATTACAATCTGAGACCGTTGATCGTGCCCGTGGAGAAGCCGAGGCCGAAAAGCCGTATCACGTCGATTTCACTTCCCCGGCCGCTGCTGGTCTGACCAAGAAAGGGCCACTGACCGCCGCGGTCGAGGCCTATGGACCACAGGCTAACGGTTTGACGGTTGCTCCCGTTGAGGACGTGCAGAGTTATGAGAATGGAGTCGATTTTGGCGGCATTCCTTATGTAGAACGCGCCAAGAAAAAGGAAGTTCCCGCCCTTGATGCGACCGTGGAGACCGACCGCGAGGCCGATCGGCGTGTCGCGCAGGACACGCGCCTGGAGGAATTGAAGCAACAGACAAAGGATATCGTCACGCCAGAAGGTCTGGATGATCCACGCATTGCGCGCGTTCCTGTGCGGGAAGAGCTGCAGGCCAAGGTGGCCGTACCTGTTCGCCCGCGTACTGACAAAGTGGATCCAGAAGTCGATGACCTGATGACTGCTGTAACCAAACTGGGCGGTATTAGCAAAGAAGAAGCCAAGGCACAGGGTATTGATCCCGAACACTTCACCGACAAGGTAGGTAAAGCCAATCCATTCCGCACAAACGGTGAGAGTTTCGACGGCATGGCAGAGAAACTGTCGCAATATGGTTACCTGCCAGCCGAGGGTTATTCTGCGAATGACCTGCTGGACAAGATGGGAGAATCCCTGTCCGGCCATCCTGTGATCAGCAACCAGTACAACCCCGACTTTGAGGCAGGCGCTGGCCTTGCCCGCGAGGGTTTATCGCCAGAACAGGTGCAGGCGGCAGTGCGTAAATCGCTCGATGGTCAACGCCTCGGTGTGCGTGAGGCACGCGTGGTACGGTCACTGTTGGATGAGGTCAGCGGAGACCGTGCCGCCCGTGTGGATGACCTGAAGCCGGCTCACGATATGCTGCGCCGCGCGCTACGCGGGTTTGCGCCGGTAGAAGATTATCAGGCCGACTCTGAGCGGTACGGTGACCGGATGAATGAAGAATTCCACACGCCGGAAGCATCTGCCGAGGCGCGGGCCATCCGCGAGCTGGCCGACGAAGCGGATAAATATGACGAATCGCTCACAGAGTATATACTTGAACGACCGATTTCCGATATCGAAGTCGCACGACTTCTCTACGAGGTAATTCACGATGGACGACAAGCCGAAAAGTCAGGACAAACCACAGAGCGGGCGCGAGTACGCCCTGATGATGCGCAAGAAGGATCGGGAGTCGGGAGTGAAACCGACGTACAAGCCGAAAAACCCACCGAAGAAGAAATAACCGCAGCGCTAGAGCAGTTCAACGCGAACCACAAGGCCAGCGAAGCTAAAAACAAGGCCCGTTATGAGGATATGATAGCCGGCCTGCGCGCCGAGGGCTGGACCGAGCAGGGGCCACCTAGCGTCTCACAAAAGGCAAAATCTGAGACACAAAAGGCCGATGCCAATAATGAGACAGAAATAGCCGCCGCCAAAAAGGATCACGAAGAGGCATACAAACAACGTGATTTAGAGGCTATGTCTGCCGCTACAGACAAGGCCAGCAAAGCCTTTATTCAGGAAATCAAAGACCGGATCGACGCCGGGAACCTGCCTGTTATCAAACATGGCAGTATTTATTCAGTTGTTCATCCATCGACACGCAAGCCAGGCTCGTACCAGATCACTAATTATAATGATGCCGGCGCATTAAGCGACACCACCGTTGATTCTATCGACAAGATTCGCGGCGAATTATCTGCAATCAATAGTGAGTTTGTGCCTGTTGATGAGGCGGGCCCATTAATGGATAAACTTGGCGCGGCTGAGGCTAAGTACCAAGAAGGTAAGACAGGAAAGCCTGCCAAAAAATACCCCAAGCAAGAAGCGCTAAAAAAGAAAGCCAAGCCTAAATTTCCAAAACAGGAAGCATTAAAGAAAAAGGCCAAAGGTCAAACCGATATGTTTGGCCAGGACGAAACCAAACAGGCCATCCACGATAAGAAAGAGGCCCGCAAGGCCAAAGAGCGTAATGCGCCACCCATGCACGAAGGTGCGGGCGATCTATTTAGCGACAAGTCTAAGCAGACTGATATTGAGGATGTTACCAAGGGGCCAAAGCAGGGTAAGGTTGGTGAAAAAATGGCCTCCGGCGAAGTGGTACTTACCTCTACCGGCCGCGAAACAACGCCGTTCCCAAAGTTTGACCTGAAAACCAGCAGAAAGTCTATAAATAGCGTTAAACGTATCGATCAATGGTTGATGCAGAATGCTATCGATGAAGCCCGCTCTCGTGGTGATGACTTTAATCTGGCTCAGTTTGAGGCGAACAAAGACAAGCCTAGCCAGGCTGATAAGGATTCCGCCGAATATTACCTGTTCGATCCTGACTTCGTTCAGCCTGTTCCGAAGCAGATTACCAAGCCGCTTGTCGCAGAAAAACCGGAAGATCGTGCAGCCAAGCCCGAGCAAAAGCAATATGTTCCACCCAAAGTTGCCAAGAAAAAGAATTCGGCAACGAAAAAGGCTGATGTTCCGGTTGCGGCGAAAAAAGAAGGTGTTGAAAAGCAAGAAGAAAAACCGGAAACGACCGCGAAAGACGTTAGCGAAAAGAAAAAGACGCTCTGGGGGTCACACGAATCTATCGTTAATTCTATGCGCAACGGTAGTCTCACGCTGGAGCGGTACCGTAACGGATTCAAAGAGCTTGCTGCCAATCGTGAAGCCGTACTCGCTGAGCTGGCTAAGGAAACTAAAGCCACACTGCTTGGCCGCATGGATGCCATGACCGCGCACCGCTACAAAGGCGAGAAAAAGGATAGTGTAGTAGCGTCACTCTACACCGATATGCTACGAGATTACGCATGGCCGAGTGTTGATGGTAGCGGCATGATGTCGTATTCGCCAAAAGTTGGCGGTGATCATATCCAAAACATGATCGATGCAATGCGTGAAAAGGTTGAAAGCGTCACAGAAGAAAAACTGAGAGCTTATGCTGACAGGATTGCTGAATCCGAAAAATCGCGCAAAGAAGAACGCGCGCAACGCGAGAGAGGCCTTGAAGATCCGAAGACCATCGATGATTACCGTGGACTGATAAACGCCAAAGCAAAAGAGCTTGGTGATGGTGCGACATTCCGTGACGCATTTATGATGCTGAAACCAGAACAGCGCGTCGCTTATGATGCTCTTGTCGCAGAGCAGAACCGTAGCGCCCGCAAGGAATCAAAAACAGCACAGCGTACAGAGGTTCGTGTCGCCGCCGAGACGACAGGTGCCAAGATCATCGAAGGCATGCACACTAAATTCCAAACGCCATTGTGGATTGTTCAGCCTGATGAGCGTGTCGACAGCGACAGCTACAAAACCCTGCTGTCTGCCGCAAAACGCATGGGCGGCAATTATGTGAATACGATGCAGGCCCGGCGCTGGAAAACTGATTGGGGTTATCAGTTCCCGGATATGGAGAAAGCCGAGGCCTTTATGAAACTGATGGCCGGCGACAAGGGTGATGCCCAGGAAGTCGTCAAGGCCCGTCGTAATGAGTACGAGGATGACCGTAGCCAATCAGCCGTTGAACGCCTGACAGAAATGGCCGACAAACTGGAAGCGAAGGCCGATGAACTGGCCAACCGTGACCGTAAAACCAATACGTCGCGTCGTGCTGGTATGGCAGCGCGTGCAGAAGCGCAGGCAGAGAGTCAGCGCGCCATTGCGGTGACCATGCGCAATATCGCCCAAAAGATCGAGGCCGGTGAGACCAAGTATCTCGATCAGGTAAGGACAAAGGCGCAGGTTGAAATGATTACCGGTTTCCTGAATACGGCTCAATATGACCAGCTCAAAGAGAGGTATCCGAACTACCGCGATTACGAGAAGCACAAAGGCGAGCCGATCGATACCGAGACGGCAGACTATGCGCAATTCCCGAATTACACGGCCTATCGATCAGATTTAGCGCGTCTCGGACGACAGGCGCTCGAAGTTGATGGCATGAAGAAAATCGGGCAGCGCATTATGAAGGTTGCGGACGATGTTTCTAAGGCCTATCTGAAGTTTGCGAAAGAACACCTGAATGAAGTCAACAGTTTCCGCAAGAAGGATGGTGAGATTGCCGCATTCAAGACGAAAGCGCAGGCGGAAAAGGCTATTGCTGTCTCCGGTTTCCGCGGCGAAGCCATTGTACTGCCGTTTAAGCGTGGCGAGAACCTGATCATTCTCAGCCCGGCAGAGGCGCAGAAACGTGGCGTGTGGGATGGCGACAACGACAAACGTATTACCCTGTCGCCAGACCTGATTGACTCCCTGATAGGGAAGGCCCGCCGCACGCATAAACTGGACGTGCCCTGGCAGTTCGAGAGCGCACACGAAAAACGCACCCGGTTGTCATCGATGGGTATCGAAACGCCGTCAGAGTTCCGGGCCATGTTGCGCGAGTTTGTGGGTCTTCGTGAGGTACCGAAAGAAGCCGACAAGATCAAACAGATGGAACGCGCCATGATCGGCCGCAAGAAAGATGGTCTCGACTTCTTCCCAACGGCAGAACCCGTTGCCGATGAAGCGATTGACATTGCCGACATCAAAGAAGGTATGGACGTACTGGAGCCGTCTGCTGGCATGGGTCACATTGCCGACCGTATCCGCGAGACCGGCGTAGAACCCGATGTGATTGAGTTGTCTGGCGAACGCCGTGAGCTGCTTGAGGCCAAAGGGTACAATGTTGTTGGTAGTGATTTCATGGAGTATGACGATAAGAAATACGACCGGATCATAATGAACCCACCGTTCTCTGATCGAAGAGACGCAAAACATCTGCTACATGCTTATGATCTATTGAAGCCAGACGGCCGGCTTGTGGCTATTGTCGGCGAAGGTGTGTTTTTTGGCAACGACAAGAAGGCCAAAGCATTCCGTAACTGGCTTGATGATGTCGGCGGATCAGAAGAAAAACTACCCGAAGGCTCGTTCCAGGATCCTAATCTGCCAGTGAACACCAGCGTAAATGCGCGCATGGTCGTTATCGATAAATCTGAAGTCGGCACCGATAAGGCGAAGAAGGTTCTATTCTCTGCCGACCATACGCCTCCCGATAACAACACCTTCACACAGAACGACAACCCCGCCGCTGGCGGGTTTTCTGTCTCTGAGGTACGCAAAGCAATCGCTACCCAGGTGCTGAAACTTTCAACCGCCTACCAGAAGCGCGTTAACGTCGTCCAGAAGGTGAGCGATCTTCCTGATGATATCCGTAGCGCCGCCGAAGAGGTGGGCAATGTCGCCGGTGCCTATTATGCACAGAACGATGCCGTTTACCTGGTGGCCGAGAACATCAAATCAGCCGCACATGCACGCCGAATTCTGGCGCATGAGGTCACTGGCCACATGGGCATGGAGGATATGCTTGGCGCAGAGTTCGATGGCATCCTGAAGTCTGTTCAGTTTTTGAAGGACGCTGGCGACAAAGCTGTAAATGATGCTGCGTCCATTATTAATGAACGCCGTGGAAAATTGGACGCCAATGAAGAAGCATCTGAAATTATTGCCGTGATAGCAGAGCAGGGCATTCGTACCCCGTTGATGAAACGAGTTATCGCCGCCGTGCGTAAATTCCTGCGCAAGCTGGGTTTCTCATTGTCGTTTTCCACGTCTGAGCTGGAAGCCCTGATTGCAAAGTCTGGACGTTATGTGCAAACGGCCAAGGAAAGCCAGGTGCGTGCGCGGAAGAATCAGTCACCGAGGTTTTCCACCGACCGCGACAATGAGCAGGTAGATCCCTGGACCGAGAATGCGCCGGACACCGAAGCCAAGACCCGCCCGACAAGACCCGTCAAGCAGAAGAAGTCTGCCAAGAAGGCCCAACAGCACCAGCATGAGTTCGGCAACCTGAATGCAGAGCAGGAGCAGGCGCTACGCAACGTGGGCGGCATTGTCGATAAGAAGACGATGCGTGAGCATATTGCTGCCATCCGTGAAAATTTCACAATGAAGATGGTGCAGGGCGTTGTTGACCAATTCGCACCGATCAAGGCGCTGGACGAACATGCTTACATTCTTGACCGCCTATCGAAAGGCTCTGAGGGGGCGCTGGAGGCACTGATGACGTTCGGTAATCTGCGACTGATCGATGGCGTTACTGATTCCGATGCACATGGCACCGGTGTTATCGAGACGCTGCAGAAACTCCAGGGCGAGCAGCATCGCTTTATGTGGTGGTTGGCTGCAAACCGGGCTGAACAGCTCTCGGCCGATAACCGGGAAAACCTGTTCGGTGATACCGATATCAAGGTGCTGAAGGGTTTGTCTGACGGAAAGATGCCTGACGGCCAGAACCGCGGAACGGTCTATGCGACGGCGCTCAAAGAATACAATGCCGCCAGTAAGCAGGTGCTCGATCTCGCTGAACAATCTGGCATTATCGATGGCGAGTCACGCGCGACCTGGGAGAAGGAGTTTTATGTGCCGTTCTACCGGGCGCTGGAGGATGGTTATTCCGGGCCGAACATCGGCAAGGGTGGTGGCCTTGTCCGTCAGTATGCTTTCAAACAGCTCAAAGGCGGTAAAGAAAAGCTACACCAAGACTTGTTGGCTAATGTGCTGATGAACTGGTCACATCTGATTACTGCTTCCGCAAAGAACCGTGGAGCTGAGGCCTCACTGAAGGCTGCCGAACGCGCTGGCGTTGCGACACGTCTTGAAGCTGATCAGAAAAATGCTGTGTGGTACCTGGGCGAATACAACCAGATGATTCCTGAAGGTCAAAAATATATTGAGGATGGTGTGGAGAAGGTGTCGGACGGTACCGCCGAGGTCAGAATGCACGGTAAGATTTTCTACTCCGTGGAAGACCCGTTGGTACTGAGCGCGATTACTGCGCTGGAGTTTAGTGGTTTCGGTGGCCGGGCCATGAAAATGATGGGCGCCTTCAAGCGCGCATTGACCATTGGCGTGACCGCGAATCCCGCATTCAAGATCCGCAACCTGATCAGGGACACACTGACCGCGGTTGGCCAAACAGAGATATCGTACAACCCGCTGAAGAATGTGGCGGATGGTGCCAAGATCATGCGCAATAAGAAGGGCCAGCTGTATGCCAGTCTGTTGGCCTCTGGCGGCCTGATCCGTTTCGGTACCATGTTGGATGGCAATCGTTCAAGCCACATCGACAAGTTGATTAATGCCGGCGTGGATGTGAATACGATTGTGGATACGCCGGAGAAGATCAAGGACATGATGCAGAAGACACTCGACTGGTACAACAATCTCGGTGATATCTCTGAGGGCGTGAACCGGGCGGCGCTGTATGATCAGTTATTGCAGCAAGAAGGGCATGCCAAAGCTGCCTATGCCGCGCGAGATATGATGGATTTCAGCATGGGTGGGACGTTCGGTGCTGTGCGTTTCCTGGTCCAGACGGTGCCATTTATGAATGCCCGCGCACAGGGTATCTACAAACTCGGACGGTCTGCGAAAGAGAATCCAAAACGCATGGGCGCTGTGGTTGGTGCCACCGCATTAGCATCAATCGCATTGATGCTGGCTTATCAAGACGATGATGATTGGAAAGCACGGGAAGACTGGGACCGAGATAATTATTGGTGGTTCAAAATCAACGGTGTCGCCTATCGCATCCCGAAACCCTTCGAGATCGGCGCGGTCGCTACCCTAGCAGAACGTGGCGCTGAGGTATTTGCCTCTGATGAGATGACGGCTAAACGGTTCTATGATCGGCTGCAATTTGCCGTGTCCCAGACGTTCGCCATGAACCCCATACCGCAGGCGATCAAGCCCTGGATCGACGTGTATGCCAATCAGGACAGTTTCACCGGGCGGCCTATCGAATCAATGGGCATGGAGCGGCTGATGAAGCCCGACCGGTTCACGCCGCGCACCAGTGAAGCGGCCAAACTCCTGGGTCAAGCCGGCGACCTTACTGGGTTGTCTCCTGTGCAGATCGATTTCCTCGTACGTTCCTATTTTGGCTGGCTGGGAATGGCCGCCGTTACCGCAGCGGACGAGATTACCAAACCTATGCTAGACCGTGCGCCACGAGCATCTCGAAAATTGAAGGATACCTTTCTAGTGGGTAATTTCGCCGAGACGTTGCCAGCAAGGAATACTCGCTACCTCACGCGCTTCTATGAGCAATCGAGGGAAATCGAAGAAGCGTATGCCAGTTACAGAAACAAGCTGAAAAATGGCGATAAGGTGGGTGCCAAACAACTCATGGCTGCTCACCCTGGTTTGCGTAGAGAACACAAGCGCGCAGGGTTTATCAAGCGGCGTCTGTCGAGAATCAATGCGAAGATTCGGCAGATAGAGAATAGTCGTTTGATGAATCCTGATGCGAAGCGTAGAAAATTGGATGTGCTGACTGAGAAGAAGAACGCGCTGGCCGAGCGAGTTATGGATATTCACTAAAAGTTGCTGTGTCTGGAATATGACCGGTGGTGATGAGTGAATAAGTGGTACTGATCACCAGGCCGACGATGAGCAGTGCAAAGAAATAGAGTCTTATATCTCTCTGCAAATCCTTGCCAAGTAGTGACCATGCAATAAAGACAGCGGCAACTGTGAATATCGGTGCGTAATGGCTCATGCGTAGAAGGTTAGCACCATCGCCTCCGAATGTCTGCCCAGTGTCCGTGTGTGTCCGTCTAACCGCTGCCGCCTGCACCAGTGTCGTTTGATTGATCGCCTTTCGGCTTTGGGTCCAGCTTCAATAGGTATGTAAACCCCAGCATTGGTATCAGAACAACAGCAAGTATCAGTAGTATTTTCATAATTACTCATTTTTGATAGGGAAGTATTAAGTATAGCTCTTTGGCCGCCTCCGGGCGGTTTTTTTATGCTCAATTTTGGGGGGTGCGCCATGTCTGTAAAGAAGAGGCTGAAACCGATCTCTGTGAAGTGGGCCGATCATCATATCGCCCAGGGGGATCATTCCATCGATGAGATCAAGGAGTTGGCAAAACCGTATTACGGGGAATATGTCGGCGTGCTGGTGCATGAGAATCGACAGGTCATTGTGCTGTGCTCAAACGTCTGGGAGGACGGCAGTATGTCAGATCCTATGGTGATTATGAAAAAGTGTATTGTCTCCAGGAGTGATCGGCCATGATCGATCCCAGGATTAAGGAGTGGGCGACAGCGCGCCAGGGCGAATATATCGACGCCGTGAACCAATATGGCTCCATCAGAAAGGCCGCAAAGATACTGAAAGTCGACCATTCAACTGTTGGGAAGTCTGTTCGAGCAGCTGGGAGGCGTGCGGCGCTGGCCGGTTATTCACCTGAACATGACATGACAAAGACTGTGCCCGATGGTTTCGGGGTTAAGGGCGTATCGACGCTGTACGGTGACGACGGACAGGTAAAGGTGCAGTGGGTTAAATCTCAACGGAATGAGCAGGACTTGTATGAGGCGATGAAAGAAGCTATAGCCTCACTGGTTGAAGATGTCCACGGACAGGCGAAGCCAATCAAGGCGCCGAAACGCACAACAGATCAGGCTATGACGCTATACCCTATGGGCGACCCACATATCGGTATGTACGCATGGTCTGAGGAATGTGGTGAAGACTTTGATTGTGATATCGCGCGGGCGAATTTAAGTGGAGCAATGGCACGTTTGGTTGGATGTGCACCTAATACCGATATTGGGACGATAATTAACGTCGGCGATTTCTTCCATGCCGACAATCTGAACAACTCAACAATGCGCTCCGGTAATCCCCTGGATGTAGATACTCGTTGGCCAAGGGTTCTGGAGCTTGGCGTGCTGGCGATGCGAGATTGTATCGATATGGCGCTGAGAAAGCATAAAGAGGTGAAGGTCATTAATGCCATCGGTAATCACGATGATCATTCATCTGTGATGCTATCAATGTGTCTGTCTGCTTTTTATCATAATGAGCCAAGAGTCACTATTGAAAAAACTATCAGTAAATTCCACTATGTTGAGTTCCATAAGAACCTGCTCGGCGTTACGCACGGTGACACAGTAAAGATGCAAGACCTGGCTGGGTTGATGTCCGTTGATAAGCCAGAAGCGTGGGGCAGGACACAACACAGATATTGGTTGACAGGGCATATCCATCATCGCCAATTATGGGAACAGCCTGGGTGCCTGGTGGAATCATTCAGGACATTAGCTGGCAAAGACTCATATCATTCTGCTCACGGTTATCGTGCTGGCAGGGACATGGTGTGTATCGTGATTGATAAGGATCATGGTGAGGTCGAACGGCACCGAGTTGATATTTCGATGTTGAATAGTGACGACTAATGACAAACAACCTTCCCGCACCTGTCGAATTTGAACACCCAATCACCTTCCAATGATATGCGGCTGAATTTATAGCGGTGAAATCCAAAGAAACAGCGCAGACTCATATCGTCTTGCCCGTCGAATTGCCGTAAATACTGCGCATAATTCGCCACATCTGACTAATCCAATCGGTCCGCAAGATCACTGATCGTTGGCGCGTAGTAAACCGACTGCAATATGCGCAGATCCCGGTGGCCGGATATTTTTGCGAGGGCCATCACGTCGAGTTTCTTGGATAGCCTGGTCAACGCCTCTCGCCGGGTGTCGTGGAGATGCAGGTCTGTAAGCAGGGCTCGACTCTTTGCCTTCCTGAAGAGCGCATCGGCCTGGCTTGTGGTGAGATTGAACACATTGCCTGCCGGTGGAAGCTGATCAAGGATACGTCGCGCTTCCTTGGATAATGGCACATCACGCGAAAACCCGTTTTTCGTCTTCGGTAGGTGGACGTGTTTCTCGAAAACGTTTTCCTGTGTCAATGCACAGATTTCCCCGATACGCATGGCAGTCTCAATGGCAAAGAGCATGGCGGCACCTACCCTGGCCGTGACCGTTTCCGGTGGCGAGTCATAATCGTACCCGAGGGCCAGTAATAGCCGATCCACCTCTTCGTCGCTGATCCGTCTGGTCCGGGGGTTGGGCTTGGCCGGACGGGAGACGGATTGTAACGGATTCTGGGTGAGCCACTTCCATTCCTTGATGGCGGTATTGATCGCCGCGTTCATCAGGTTCCAGTCTCGCAGGATCGTGGCAGCAGACACCTCCCGCAAACGCCGGTCTCGCCAGTTGGCAAAATCGACGGGCTGGATGTTCGGTAACAGTACCTTGGCCAGATCGTCGGTGCACAGATACACGATCCTGTTCTGTTCCCATTTCTTTGATCGCTTGTGTACCGACACCGATTCCGAGTACCGCTCCAGAAGGTCTGAAAACGGTTTATTCGGCACCTCTCCCAGCCGCTCTGCCATGATCTCGGCTTCTGTTATGGTTGCCCACTTGACGGCCTGCGCCTTTGTCTCGAAGCTCCTGGAACGTCTCACGCCCCTGCGCTTGATCTGCGCCTCCCAGTGGTCTCCGTTCTTCCGATAGCTGGCCATATCCGTCCTCACATCCGTCTTATTTCCGTCCGCGCTACGATATCTTACTGTCGTTATGTGCGCAAACCTGCATTTCGTCAGACAAAAAAATAGCCCGTAACTCATTGAATTACAGGCTTTATGTATGCTTTCGGTTACTATCTGCAAGATCGTCGTGGTACCGAGGGCCGGAATCGACATCACATTATTAAACAGCAACTTATCGTTGTCATCCGTCTTTTCTCTGTCCAAGGAATGTCATAAGCTATTTTCAGATAAACACCGTGGCAGAGCTTTCCTAATACCAACAGAGACCCGAGTGATTCCCATAACCCCCTGGCGCTCGCCGTTGCAATACACGGTGTAGTTGTCACTTCTATCGCCTGGGTATAGCTCAAACAGGGCGGTTTCTCCTGTCAGTTTCCTGCTGATCGCAATAGTGATGAAATCCTCCACAGGCATCGCACGCACTTCGGCGTCCTCCAACCTGCTCCGTGCTTGCTTGGCATTGGCCTGTTCAGACCACACTTTCGTGGCCTTGTCTGTCGCCCTGTAAGTCATTGTTTTTAGTCCCCCTACCTTGCGAGATGTGTATACCCCACTGTTAGGCGCTCAATACCTGCGCCATTTCTTCCTCGTTGCACGGCCTTACATCATCACAATATTTGCACCGCATTTTCGTATATTGCTTTGGGTAAGTGCTAGTCGGTTTATATTCATGCTCTGCCCCGTTTAGGCAGGCTGCTTTTTTCTCGCTGTAGGTGCGAATATAGTCCACCGTAAACACAAAACTTTTCTCGCAGTGAGGGCATTCATGTTCGTAAGTTACATCCGGCTCATAACAATCATCCGGGTCATCCATTGATTTACCGCAATATGGGCATTCGCATTCGTACATTTTTCACCTCCCGCGCCTAACAAGGCGCTCAAATCGGACGGCAAAAAGCGCCGCCATTTAGCTAAGTCGTTAGTTTCCTTCGGTAACTTTTGTGACTACGCAATCTCCGTAATAAAAATATGTAAAAGGTGAGCGCTCAAGGTCAAGAACTGGGCAAGCAAATGTTAAAACTTTTCCGTCTTCTGTCTTCACATTAAACTTTTCTCTCGGCACATAATCACAACCAGAAACTAACAAGGCGGTCAAGCTGACAGCCAAAATCAACGCAGTTTTGTTTAAGTTTTTCATAATATTTATCCTCTTTAGTTTAAATTAACGGGGGCTTTTGGCTGCCGCTTACCTTTATCGTTATGCGCCACCAAGCATATCCACCAATGTCCGCAAAGTGTCGGCACATTCTCGCTTTGCTCCTCTGTTACCTTGATCAATCGCATTCTCACGTTCTGCTTCTGGCGATCCATCTTGGTTATCAGGAGTTACGGCTTCACGTTCCCATCTTTCTGCTAATTCAAGCAATACGGCATCTTTCATTTTCATATCTCCGATTGAGCCTTGTGTATAACAAGGCGTTTAAGGTGCGACCTCGCTTACGCTCGGCCACTTAACTCTTTCGTTATGCGACAATCTCTTCACTCCATACTTGAAGAGCTAATGAAATCGTCGCTAAATCAAGACCACCCCACACATCCTCAACACGATGGCCGCATTTTCCATAAGTCGGGTCGTACCCGCATTCGCACTCAATCCATATATCACAAGAATCTTCGGCTACTTGCTCAGAGTGAGCGATAAAAGTAATGTCATTTCCACATTGAGGGCACTTAGTTACCTGTCCGCCTCGTGCTAAATTAAATTTTCGTATACTCATTTAAGTTCCCTCGCATAACAACGCCATCAAAATTGACTTCGCTCCGCTCGCAATTTATGAGCAGACGTTATGTGGCTGGTACAGGTGGTACTGGCATCCAGTAATTAGGCCCAGCAAGGCCACTCGGCTCAACACCATCAAACCACTTATTCCATTTGTCAGACCACCATCCTTGGCAGCGCCACCATACTTGGGGCGGTTCGCCCTCAAACCCAAAATCGGGAGCCGCTTTAATCTCAGCGATCTTTGCCAGCAAAATCTTCGTACCGTCTTTCGGCGCCGTTTCAATAGGCCGCCACATAACAAGTGGGTCAATTCCGACCCGGCTATTTTCGCGCTTTTGTTCAGGTGCGCCATCACCTGGTGTTCCGTCGCTCATAATAAAGTCCTCGTGTAATTCCCGCCGGCCGGGTTACCCTTGTCATTAGCCGCCAACCCAATGACCGCCACCGCTACGGTGAGGCTTTACCGGACGGCCAGGATCAAGACGGCGATCCAATAGTGGGCGCAGCGCATTTTCAACAGCCTCGCGCATTTCGTCATCCAG
>Ga0114931_10000696_pt1 | contig 41724 bp, 35 predicted proteins | sample 2SBtaG_FD_89579 | JGI IMG/M metagenome (GOLD analysis project Ga0114931, IMG submission 89579) | Deep subsurface microbial communities from Kolumbo volcano to uncover new lineages of life (NeLLi) - 2SBTROV14_V59a metaG | ecosystem: Environmental > Aquatic > Marine > Volcanic | place: Kolumbo... | reverse complement strand
TTATTAGAGTGACAATGAAAAGAAATATAACATTACTTGCAGTTGACACATCGCAAACACATTCAGTTATTAATTTTCAAGAATTCATATTTCTTCTTAATTTTGTCTCGCAAATAAGATAATAGATTATTTGCACATGCTCCACGACAACTCCAAATTCTTTCCTGAAGCCCTTACCTACGATGATGTTTTGTTAATTCCCGGATATTCAGAAATATTACCAAGGGAAACATCTACGGTAACTTCACTCTCAAGAAATATACAATTAAATATCCCATTGGTTTCGGCAGCCATGGACACGGTTACAGAAGCCAGCCTGGCCATTGCCATGGCCTTGGAAGGCGGGATTGGCTTTATTCACAAGAACATGACCATAGTTAATCAGGCCGAACACGTAAGAAAAGTGAAGAGATCACAAAGTGGAATGATCCTGGATCCCATAACACTTCCGGCAAATTCTACCGTTGGAGATGCAGAGAAAATAATGCATGATAATAAAATTGGTGGTATTCCTATTGTAGATGCTTCTAATCGATTGGTTGGCATTATAACCAACCGAGATTTAAGGTTCCATCATGATCCTACCCTTTTGACAAGTGATCTGATGACTTCTGAGGGTCTGATTACAGCCCTTGAGGGTGTTGATCTGAATAAGGCTGAAAACATATTGAAAGAGCATAAGATAGAAAAGCTCCCGATCGTAGATAAAAAAGGAGTTCTCACGGGTTTGATAACCTATAAGGACATTCTGAAAAAAAGAGACCGACCCAATGCATGTAAAGATCAATATGGTCGTTTGCGTGTCGGGGCTGCTGTAGGTGTTACACCGGATATAACCGATCGTATTCAGGCGCTGACCAATGCTGGGGTAGATGTGATCAGCATTGACACGGCTCATGGTCATTCCAAAGGGGTTATCGAGACGTGTCGGACTGTTAAAAAACATTTCCCTGACCTGGACGTTATTGTTGGAAACATAGCAACTTATGAAGCTGCCGAAGCCCTCGCAGAAGCTGGTGCCGATGGGGTGAAAGTAGGTATAGGACCTGGGAGTATTTGTACAACCCGTGTGATTGCCGGTGTGGGTATGCCTCAACTCTCAGCAGTGGTTATGACAGCTTCAGCGCTAAAAGGTAAGGGCATCCCGGTCATTGCAGACGGAGGTATTCGATTTTCAGGTGATGTGGTAAAGGCCATAGCCGGCGGAGCAGACAGTGTGATGATCGGATCACTGCTGGCAGGAACAGAAGAAGCCCCTGGTGAGGTAATTATTTATGAAGGAAGAAAATTTAAATCCTACAGAGGAATGGGGTCGGTAGAAGCCATGGAAGAAGGTTCCAAGGACCGGTACTTCCAGGATGCTGAAGATGATATCAAAAAGTTGGTTCCGGAAGGCATTGTAGGCCGGGTGCCTTACAAGGGCATGGTTGAGGAAATATTATATCAGCTCGTAGGAGGATTAAAAGCCGGCATGGGCTACTGCGGATCACCTTCCATTGCACACTTGAAAGAGGCAAAATTTGTAAAAATAACCGGGGCTGGGATGAGGGAAAGCCATCCTCATGATATCCAGATCACCCGAGAAGCTCCCAATTATAGTACCTGACTTCTCCAGGTAAATTTAGGTTGAATCCCTGCCATCTATTTTTCGTATCTTTCCCTAGTGAAAGAAAATCCATAGACCTTGTCTTCTAAAAGTATTGTTCGCATATCTCTCTTGCTTGCTGTTCTTAGCTGGCTCGCTATGGTGTTCACTGACCTTACCATCCTATTTAGCGAAAGCAATGACATCAACCCCGGGATTGCAGATTATGTACCAAATGCACTTTTTATTGCCTATGCTTTTTCTCTTTTTTCGTTTTTTAAATTTCGAATTGAAGTTGCCGAAAGCATCAATTTCATTGAACTACTCTGGAAGATCTTCGCTACAGGTCTTATTACTACGGTAGCCTCTTCGCTCATTAAATCAGTTGATTTCCTTGTAGGTAATACGACGTTGATGGAGAATAAATTGGTTATCGACTTTTTTTATCTCATCCATCTCGGGCTACTTATGGCCTTTCTTATTTCCACTCTTGTGGTTTGGAAACGCCTCATCCTTTACCAGCGTAATAAAATCTTATTACGCACATGGTTGATCTTCGAATATACTCTTTACGGTAGTCTTTTTGTTGGGTTCTTACCCACATCTATCACCAATTATCTCTTGTATGGGCTTATCTTACTTGGCCTATACCTCTCTGTCAATATGAAATGGGTGGCATTTCTTTCGTTCAAACAGAAATGGAAAAGTATCCTTCTACTCCTGCTCACCCTGGTTTACCTGGTTTACTTCTTCGTCAATATCAATGATCTACGTACTACTAATGCCTTCCTTGATGTGGCAAGTAATAGTATATTCATCAGAGCCTCATTTCTCTTTATCACTGTTTATGCTGCCTTCTCGCTCTTAGTGATTTTATTCAATTTGCCCACCTCCTCAGTATTTGAACAAAAACTCGATGAGGTAATGAATTTCCAACGCCTTAGCCAGGCCACTCAAACAGAGCAAAGTGAACAACAGGTTTATGAGATCCTTCTGGAAAGCGCCATACGATCATCTAGGGCTGATGCCGGCTGGCTGGAGTCTAATGTGGTGGGAGAAGACTTCTTGATATCTCATCATATCGATGAAAGTAATATTGGAAATATAAAGGCTTACTTCAAAGAACATAAAATAAAAGGAGTATTGGATTTTGAAGAAGGAGATCGAAACCTGAAACGCAGTGGCCACATGGCTAAAATTAAAAACAACCATTATCGTTCTATCCTTGCCTTCCCTATTATGGTCAACCATCACCAGGCTGGCATGTTGGTATTGTTAAAAGAGGTCAAGGAAGGTTTTAATAAGGATTTGATGGACATTACCAATACGTTTGTTAACCAGGCCGGGATATCCGTTGAAGGATTTCAATTGATGAGAGAAGCCTTGGAAAACGAACGCTACAAGGAGGAGCTCAACATTGCCAAACAAGTACAAAAAAGGCTTTTGCCGGAGGTTCTGGCCACTAATAAAGATTACAGTATCAGTGCATTTTCCGAGGCAGCCGATGAGGTTGGCGGGGATTATTACGATACATTTGCCATCTCAAAAGACAAAATTGCGCTGATCATTGGAGATGTTAGCGGCAAAGGGACATCTGCAGCATTTCATATGTCTCAGATCAAGGGTATATTCCAAAGTTTGGCACAATTAGATCTAAAGGCCTCAGAGTTTTTAATTAGGGCTAACCGTGCAATCAGTACAGGCTTGGATAAAACCTCTTTTGTGACATTATCGTACTTTGTAATAGATAAGCTTGAAAAAAAGGTTGAATTCGCAAGAGCAGGACATTGTCCCACCTTGTATCATCAGTCAAAACAACAACAAACTGATTATTTTGAAAATAAGGGTCTAGGTCTAGGGATTGTGAGGGACGAAACCTTTAAGGATTACGTTCATATTTGTACCAGCCATTATGCATCTGGTGACATCATGGTGCTTTATACAGATGGCATAACAGAAGCCAAAAATGCCGCTAATGATGAGTACGGGTATGAGCGATTGAAGACTATCATCCATACTCATGCAGATGAAACAACTGACGATCTCCAAAAATCAGTCATTGAGGACCTATACAAGTTTACCGGTGATAGGGGATTGGACGATGATTATACGATTGTAATTGTAAAATTTAATTAAGCTATGGTAAAAATTACTAGTTCGATTGACAATGATGTTATTCTTCTTGAAATTGATGGCGAAATAGATGCAAGCTCTTCCATCCAACTGGACGCAGCCTTGGGTAAGGCCCTCGAACAAGCCACCACAGCTGTACTCATTGATGGGTCAAAACTTAACTATATTTCTTCCGCCGGACTAGGAGTATTTATGTCCTACCTTGAGGACATCAACAAAAAACAACTCAAGCTGGTAATCTATGGGTTATCTGAAAAAGTAGAAAATGTTTTCGGTATCCTGGGAATTGACCAGCTACTTATTATAGTTTCCGATGAACAAACGGCACGTGAACAACTGAATGGATGACAGGATAAAAATATCGTGTAAAAAATCCAATCTGAAAAAGGTCAGGGGCTTCCTCACCAATATACTGGAAAGGCATCACCTGTCTGAAGTTAAGGTCAACCCATTGGTTCTGGCCGTGGACGAAGTCTGTGCGAACCTAATTATTCACTCGTACTCTTGCGACCCACAACAATCCATTGAAGTAGTCGTACACTTTGAGTCCAATGAAAAAGTGGTTTTTGAGGTGACTGATCAAGCGGAAGGCTTCGACATTCGAAAGCATGAAGCACCTGATATTCAGGAAATTATTAAGTCAAAGAAAAAAGGAGGAGTAGGGCTTTTGCTGGTCAAACGCATAATGGACGAAATTGACTTCATTTCAAAAAACGGATACAGCATTATCAGGTTAATCAAATACCTCTAATTTTGGCCTCTTATTTTTAAATTTTTCTTGTTCCAGAACTGGTTGATCTCATGAAGAAATTATTGGCTTTGATTGTTATCCTGGGTTACGCATGTGCGACAGCCAATCATCCTCAAGTGCTATCTACTACTCTGTTTAGGATTGACAACGAGAAAGTGTCATCAGATGAATTTTTATTTGAATTCCGAAAAAACGATGCAGACTCCACCATCACAAAAAAGCAGGTGGATGATTACCTCGATTTGTATATCAACTTTAAATTGAAAGTCCATGAAGCCAAGGTGCGGGGCTATGATACTTTAAAAACCTTCCGGGATGAGTTTAACAAATACAAAGCCCAGCTTGATGATTCATATCTGAAAGCCCCGGATCAAACAGAAGATCTCATTCGTGAGGCGTTCGAACGCTCACGGTATGAGCTTAAAGTATCTCATATTTTGATCAGAGTGGATCCGAATGCCCTGCCTGCTGACACCCTAATGGCATTTAAGAAGATAATGGATATAAGGGAGAGGTGGACGAAAGGTGAATCTTTTGATACCCTGGCCACCACCTATTCCGAAGACCCCTCTGCCAAGTCAAATCATGGGGAATTAGGCTATTTCTCGATCTTGCAAATGGTGTATCCTTTTGAAACAATGGCTTATGACACGCCCGTTGGACAGGTTTCGCCTCCGGTACGAACCTCTTTTGGATACCACATCATCCACGTTGAAGACAAACGACCCTCCCAAGGTCAGGTCCAGGTGGCCCATATCATGCTCAGACCCAGACCAGGAAGTGATGACGATAAAATAAAAATTGATTCTATTTATCAGGCCCTGAAATCAGGGGAAGACTGGGACCAGATGTGTAGAAAATTCTTAGAAGATCTTTCTTCCGCGTCAAAGGGAGGCCTTCTTGCTCCCTTTACCTGGGCTCAGATGAGTAAAATTCCTGCTTTTGCCAATTCGGCATTTGCACTGGCCCAACCCGGTGATCTTAGTGCACCTTTTCAAACTCAATATGGATGGCATATACTTAAGCTTGTAAAGAAAATACCGCTCCAGTCATTTTCACAAGTTCATGATGAACTTGGTCGGCGGGTTAAGAGAGATTCACGGGCACAACTGGGCCAAACCGAATTGTTGGAGAAAATCAAAAAGCAGAATAAGTATTCGCCTCGCTTGGCTTCTATTAAAAACAGTATCATTGCTCCTGGTCTTTCTTTCGAAAAAAAGAAATGGCTAATATCCGACGCTCTTCTCAACGATACAACCACTCTTTTTCTCATCAATAACACGAAATATGCGCGTGCTCAATTTTTCCATTATTTAAAAGAGATCCCCCGGGCAGATAGTACCCATCGGTTTCTGGAAGATCAGTTTGCCAAGTTCCGCGATGATCAATTGATTAACTATGAGAAAGAACATCTTAAGGACAAGTACCCGGAATACGTACATCTTGTCAGTGAATATCATGATGGCATCCTTCTATTTGACATGATGGAGAAGGAAATTTGGGAAAAGGCGGCCTCTGATTCTGTCCGGCAAAAGAATTTTTATCAAGATCACCTCGATAAGTACACAAAGGCAGCAAAATACGACGCTGAGATAGTTAATGGAGACAAACCGGCTCTGGATTCCATCCGGCATTATGTAAACAGACATTTTAATGGGCGAAAGTTAACCAATGAACAAAAACAAACCGTTGTTCAACAATTTAAAAGACTTTCATCCGTACCTTTGGAATTTGAACAAGGGATGTTTACCCAGGAACAAAAGCCATTATTAGCTGGGCTTCTGAAGCAATCCAGGGATACCTTGATCGAATATAAGAATCAATGGAAGTACATCAGGCTATTCAATAAACTGGATGAATCGATCGCTCCGTTGAATAAAGTACGAGGTGAGGTGATCACAGGACTACAGGACGAAATGGAAGAGGAATGGATAAAACGATTAAAAGAGAGGTATTCTGTTGAAATTAATCAAAAGAATGTAGATCATGTTTATCAAGAGCTTTTACCAAAATAGTGCTTGTTTGATATGTGCTGCCCTTTTGTGGTCGTGCGATTTGGTCCAGATCAAGCAAAATGAAGATGCACAAGCAAGCACTGTCAAACCCATAGCCCGGGTTAATAATACCTACCTATACCCTGAAGATCTGGAAGGTATCGTTCCAGCCGGAACAACCTCATCTGACAGTGTCGATCGTGTATCTATTTACATTAACAACTGGGTCAGAAAACAATTATTGATTGATGAGGCTACTTCAAAAATCGATTTTGACGAAGCAGATATTCAACGTAAAATCCTGGATTACCGTTATAGTCTGATTGCTTATTCGTATAAGGAGTACTATATCAATCAAAACCTTAATAAAAATGTATCTGATGAAGAAATAAGTAACTACTACCATAAAAACCAGGATAATTTTCTCTTAAAACAAAATATCATCAGAGGGATATTTATTAAGGTGCCCAAAGATGCTCCAAGAATTAACCAAATAAAGCAATGGATGTTCTCACGTCGTAAAAAAGACATTGATGAGTTAAAATCCTATTGTTTTAGCTATGCCACCAATTACTCACTGGAAGATTCTACCTGGCTTAACTTTGATGAGATCATAAAAAATACTCCTCTGGCAGAAATACCCAATAGGGTCCAGTTTTTGCGGACCAGAAAATATATTGAATCTTTTGATGAAACTTCAAAATACTTATTAAGAATAAAGGAATATAAAAAAACGGACGACATAGCACCCCTGCCTGTAGTTAGGGACCAAATTGTTGACATCATTATCAACAAGCGGAAGGTGGAGCTTTCACGCCATTTGGAAAAAGAAGTATATGATAAAGCCGTCAAATCCCATGCATTTGAGATCTATTAAAGGGTTGCAACTTAGTCTATTCTTAATAGTTTGTGCCACCGCACAAGCCCAACAACCTGTTATTGATAAAATTGTTGCCAAGGTAGATAATGAGATCATTCTCCTGTCCGATGTTGAATTTAACTACCAGGACCTGGCCTCCAGGGGGGCCTTGGTAGGCAAAGCCCCTAAGTGCCAGGTACTCAAATCGCTGATTACACAAAAAATGCTGTTAGCTGTTGCAAAAATTGACTCTGTAGAAGTTAGTGACGATCAGGTCAAAGCCCAACTGGATCGGCGTATGCAGTATTTTATAGCTCAGTCTGGTGGATCAGCAGATGCTTTGGAAAAATACTATGGTAAGAGCATCGGCCAGATCCAGGATGAGATGAGGGAGGATATGAGAAACCAATTGGTCGCTCAGAAAATGAAAGAAAATATTTCAGAAGAGGTGACTATTACTCCTTCACAGGTAAGAAAATTTTTTAATCGAATACCTAAAGACAGCCTGCCGTTTTTTTCAGAAGAAGTGGAGGTGGCACAGATTGTGAAAATTGCGCGCATTGGAAAAAATCAGAAGGCAAAAGTCAAAAAACAACTGGAAGATATCCGTGAACAAATAATGAATGGTGCAGACTTTGGTGAGATGGCCAAAACGTATTCTATGGATCCAGGCTCTGCAAGCAAGGGCGGCGAACTTCCCGGATGGTATCGGCGTGGTGAGCTTGCACCGGAATATGAAGCCGCTATTTTCAAGTTGAAACCGGGAGAGATTTCACAACCTGTAGAAACAGATTTCGGCTTTCATTTGATTCAATTAATCGAGAGAAGAGGAAACGAATTCAGAACACGACATATTCTTATTTCACCTTCATCATCCGATCTGGATATTGATTACACCACCCACCAACTTGATAGCGTTAGATCCATCATCCAGGAAAAGAAAGAGAATTTCGAAAAGGTAGCCAGTGAATTTTCAGATGACAAGCTTTCCGCTCCCAGCGGCGGCTTTTTCCTGGATAATTTGGGTTCATCTTTTGTTTCCGTGGATCAGCTTGATCCGACGGTTTATTTTACCATTGACACTATGAAACTTGGTGAGATCAGCCCGCCCATGCCTTTCAGAATGCAAGATGGTAAAGAAGCCGTGAGAATTCTTTATTATAAATCCAAAAAACCTCCTCATCAGGCTAATCTCAAAGATGACTTTCAGAAAATCAAAGATGCTGCTTTAAATGAACGAAAAGCCAAGGCTGAAGCCAAGTGGGTGAAAGAATCCCGTGACAAAGTATATATACAAATCGATAAAGATTTTGAACATTGTCATTTACTTGATCGTTTGTGAGTATAATTGGTTTTTATTTAACGTATGACAACGCAGACAACAGAAGTTGAACAGGCAAATGCTCTGGCCAAAGCGCATGAAGCGCTAAAAGAGGAAATAGCAAAAAGCATTATTGGCCAGGAACAAACTGTTGAACAGTTGTTGATGTCGGTATTTTGTCAGGGACATTCTCTTTTAATAGGCGTACCCGGATTAGCAAAAACCCTGCTTATACGAACCCTGGCGCAGGTGCTCGATCTAGACTTTAATAGGATCCAGTTTACCCCCGATTTGATGCCATCCGATATCCTGGGAGCTGAGACTCTTGATAAGGAGCGTAATCTCAGATTTATTAAAGGTCCTGTGTTTGCCAATATTATTCTGGCTGACGAGATCAACCGGACACCTCCCAAGACACAAGCTGCCTTATTGGAGGCTATGCAGGAATATGGAGTGACCATAGCAGGCAAGAAATATGATCTTTCACAGCCCTTTTTTGTACTGGCCACTCAAAATCCTATTGAGCAGGAAGGCACCTATCCGTTGCCGGAAGCCCAGCTTGATCGCTTCATGTTTAACATTCATCTGGACTATCCCGAATATACAGAAGAGCTAAGTATTGTTAAATCAACTACAAGTGATGAAAATATTGTCCATAACAAGGTACTTACGGCGTCTGAAATTCTCGATTTTCAGCACCTGATACGTAAAGCCCCTGTAACTGATCATGTAGTGGAATATGCTGTTGACCTGGTCCACCGGATGCGTCCCAATACTGACAAGGCCACCCAAATGACCAATGAATACCTGGAATGGGGAGCTGGCCCCAGAGGATCACAAACACTGATACTTGCCGCCAAGTGTCATGCTTTGCTTCATGGTAAGTATGCGCCGGATGCAGAAGATGTCAGGGTTGTGGCCATCCCTTCACTACGTCACCGCCTGGTGAGAAACTTCAAGGCCGAGGCTGATAATCTTTCGGTTGATCAGATCATCACGGAGCACCTCTGAACGCATTAGATAGGGATTAAGAATGTTTTTTTGTTTGAAAAACAGAGGATTTCTCTTCACAAGAACATTCAGGACCACAGTTTGACTTTTTTGTCATTCTTCTTATCAAACGATTGCCCAAAAAAATCACTGATACCAGAAACAATAATATGACCAATAATTCTTGCATACCTCAAAAGTAAGGGTTTTCAAGTATTCCAATAACGGTCAACTACTTGGAGGATGTCATGATGAGTGTATCCGGATGCAACGATCTCCCTTCCAAACAAGTAATTGTTTTCCCCAGAGAAATCTGAGACCATCCCTCCGGCTTCCTCGACCAGCAGTGCTCCCGCTGCTACATCCCAAGGATTTAAATTGTATTCAAAAAACCCTTCAAATCTGCCGCATGCCACATACGCTAAATCCACAGCGGCTGAGCCCATCCTTCTCAGCCCATGAGTTGTACGCATAAATTCATGTAAAATACCTAAATATTGTTCCATTTTTTCAAAGTTGTGAAAGGGAAATCCGGTAGCCAGCAAACCATTGCTTAAGACACGACATGGTGAAACAGAGATAGGGAGACCATTGCAGGTGGCACCATTCCCTTTTATAGCCATGAACATCTCATTTCTGTTCAGCTCATACACAATGCCTAAGGCTAGTTGGTCTTCTTTCAGCAAAGCAACTGATATGGCATAAATCGGTAGACCATGGGTAAAATTCGTTGTGCCATCAAGGGGATCAATCACCCAAAGGGTTCCTTTCCGTTTCTCCTCAATTGTTCCTTCTTCGGTCAGGAATCCCGCATTTGGTAGAACTTTCATTAATTGCTGCACCAACATTCGTTCTGCGGTCTTATCCACATAGGAAACCAGGTCATTCAACCCTTTCTCTTCTACACGGCTAACATCAAAATCCAGGGACTCTTTGAGAATATAATCCCCTACTTGCTGGATAACCTCTGTTGCTTTCTTACTGATATCAATTAAATCCATGATAATGCTTATTTATCACCCGATATTACAATTACATACTCCCCACGAATATTTGCCTTGGAAAAATGATCGATTATTTCATGCAGACTTCCCCTGAGTGTCTCCTCATACACTTTAGATATTTCTCTGGATACAGCAACCTGCCTGCTATCCCCCAACATATCCCGTAACTGTGTCAAGGTTTTCAACAATCGATGCGGAGACTCATACAATAGTATCGTCCTTTTTTCTCCAACAAGAGAGCTCAACCTTGACCGGCGTCCTTTTTTATGGGGAAGAAAACCTTCAAAAATGAAGCGGTCGGAGGGCAAACCACTGCTAATCAATGCAGGGATTAGGGCAGTGGCTCCTGGTAAAACAACAACCTCCATCTTCGCATCTATTGACGCTCTTACCAACAAATATCCCGGATCCGAGATCCCGGGTGTACCGGCATCAGAAACCAGCGCTATATTCTTCTTGCTTTCTATGATTGCAGGCCATTGGTTCACCACACTATGCTCATTACGGATATGATAACTTTTTAGTGGGGTGTTTATGTCATAATGTTTTAAAAGCACCCTTGTAGTTCTGGTATCTTCGGCCAGGATGAGATCAACCGATTTGAGTATTTACAGGGCTCTGATAGTGATATCACTAAGATTTCCTATTGGAGTAGGGACAATGTATAAGTGGCCACCGTCCTTTGACATTAGATAAGCTTGTCGATAGCTGAAGCCATTTTCTTGTCCTTATTCGTGACAATATTTCCGGCCTCATGAGTCGATAAACGCACTGTGACCTTATTGTAAACATTGGACCAGGAAGGATGATGGTCCATTTTTTCAGCAATGAAGGCCACTTTGGTCATAAATGCAAAGGCTTCTTTAAAATCTCTGAATTCAAACTGCCTCACCAATTCATTGTCAACCTCTTTCCACATAATTAAGATTTTGCGACTATAACATACTGATATTGCAAACTTACAGTATCTGTTTTAGTGATCACAAACCTGGCTTTGCCTAGTTCATCGATTAGCTCATTGGCATTGATTTTCGTCTTATTTACTTGACCGATGGGCATTACCCCCTGCTTATAATCAACAATCACTATTTTGGTATTTGGTTTTAATTCGCCATGGAGGGTCTGAAGGTAGTTAAGATGGTTTTTGATAAAACTTAGAGTGTTGACCATAAGTACAACATCTACTTGTCCCGGAGTTAGTCCGGGATCGTCTGAAGAAGCCAATTTTGTTTCAATTTTTTTAGCGATAGCGCCATTGGCAAGCTCCTGCTTTCGGTCATCTATATAGTCCAAAAACCTCTTTTCAACATCAATTGCTATTACTTTTTTTGCAATAGGGGCCATTCTAAAACTGAAGTACCCCGTTCCCGCCCCAATATCCGCCACCGTTTTATTCTTTAAGGGTCCCAGCAGATATAAGATGAAGTTGGGGTTTTGCCAGGATTCACGCACAGGGTCTTCATATTTCCTGACCCTCAGATCAAATGGTTCCATATCTGTTGGTTGCCTGGCCGTATCTACTGTGGTGACATTGGAAGAACGATGTTCAGGATGTCGGGAGGTACAGGCGAAAATGCTAACCCATAGAAGAAAAATAATAAACCAACGCATACTCAAAGTTAATTATTCGAGGAACAATCCTGATCACAGAGCGATTACTCCTTCGATCTCCCCAACCTTTTGATAGATTGAGATAACCTCATTGGCTGACTTCATGACTAATCTAATCGTCAAGGCAGTGTAAGCACCCTTCTTAGAGGTTCTCTCAGAGTATTTTACAGGTGGAAGGGCTTCTAAAATTTGTGTTTTTTTATTTTCCGGAACGATGAATTTAAACACATATTCATCAGGCCATTGATATTCCTGGTTCAGAAGGTTCCTGAATTTTTCAATATCGTGACCAGGACTAGTATCCATCCCTCCAGATTAATACCACTATGTTACTCGAAGCGACTAGTAAAATTTATATCGCTCGTCCTTCACTTTCGCTTTATCCTTGATCAACTCACCTACAGCATAGGAAATCCTTCCTTCCCTTGCTAACTGTAAGGCTGATTGGTAACTAGAGTAGTCAGCAATTTCGGGGGCTGGGGTAATATTTTCTACTTCAACAATAGTTACACCATTCTCCGTAATGACTGGCAGTGATCGTTCGCCGCTCTTCATAGAAAAGATCCTCCCAATTACTTCAGGGGCCTTCCCCACCGTTGGTAAGGTGTAAGAAGATAATCTCACTTCCGACGATGAGTAAACATCCGCATCATCGCCAAAACTATCAGCTATCTCATCGAGCGAGCCCTTCATCCCTTTCAACCGATCAGCAATTATGGAAGACTTTTTCTTGCTTTTCACTTTTTGTTCCACCTCAAGTCTTACATCTTCCAAATCACTTGTGCCTTCCTTGACTTCACCAGTCATTACGGCCACGACGTACTTATCTTCTAATTCATATACCTGAGATACTTCCCCATTAGAAGCATCTCTGAATAACCAACTCACTACCTGGCGGGCGTTTCCCATCCTTGGTATTGACTGATCGTTTTGCTTAATATCCTCAGCTTCTTGAACAACAAGAGAATCCCGTTCAGCATTGTTTTCAAAGTCAGATAAGTTATCGCTCGTTCCAGCAAAGTAATCGGCTTTCCTGAAGGACTTATCACGAGTTTCATCACTTGCGACGATATCGAGTGTTACTATGGCTACTTTATAATTGAGATATGTTGGGGCCTCTGTTACCTTGATGATGTGATATCCAAACTGAGACTCCACTACATGGTTGACTAATCCCGGAGTAGTACGGCCGAATACAGCATCATTAAACGGAGGAACCATGGCGCCCTTAGCAAACCAGTTCAAGTCACCCCCATGGATGGCTGAAGCTCCATCTTTACTCTTCTCTTTAGCAAGTTCAGCAAAATCAGCCCCTGCACGCAATTGTCTCAGAATCTGCTCAGCTTCCTTTTTTGCCTTGTTCTTCGCCAATGCAGATTCATCTTCCCATTTGATAAGGATATGACTTGCCCGGGCATATCCCACGGTATCCTTTGCAATATCTGATATTTTATATACAGCGTAACTTTTCCCATCAATATAAGGACCCAATACATCTCCTTTTTTCAAAATGTTCAGATTAGATTTTAGCAGATCGGGTAAGTTGCCCATATTATATGTTTGATAAGCGTCATCACCGTCGGTATTGGCCCGTGCATAGAGTGAGTCATTATCAGCTTCTTCCAGTTCTTTTTTGATTTCCTTGATATCCTTAAGAAATACCAGGGAATCATCAGTTGTAGGAATTATAGGATATGAGACAAACTTAATCGACCTGGACCAGTCCACTTTGTAGTCATCTTTATGAACATTGAGATAGCCAAGCAACTCATCGTCGGTTACTGAAACAACCGAATCGTTAATGGCATAATTTGGAACGTATAAATACTTGACTTCAGCCACTTCGATCTGGTCATAATAGTCTTTTTTCGCTTCCTCCTCAGTCACATAAACTGACTTAGATAGCAGATTATCCAGTTTAATATGAAGTCTTCCGGGGATCAGGTTTTGCTCAAAATCATTCCATTGAGTTCGGCCCTCTACCGTTTGATCCAGCTGTGCAAGGGTTTTGATGAGTTGTTCTTTATCAAACTGACCCGTGGTAGGATTGGTGAATATCCTTTTAATATCAGGGCTAATGTTTTTCCCCTGTACCATGTCCACCAGTTCGTCTTCTCCTACTTTGAGTCCCAAAGCATCATATTCTTTCTGAAAAGCTTCATTTCCTATGAGCACTTGCCATGCCTGATTCTGAATTGAAGCTTGTTCCGTAGCGCCTGGACTTCTGCCAAAGTTATTTTTATAACTGGTGATCATGTTATCAACAAGCTTCTGATATTCATCAACTTTTATCACTTTCCCGGCAATCACGCCAATTTCCCGGTCATTCCCCTTATTAAATATTGAATGTTTTCCACCTAGCAAATCAGTTAGCACAAAGGAAATAATGGCAAAAGCAATGAGGCCTACCACTACTTTGCCCATTTTATTCCTCAATGTATTCATTACCGCCATAGCAACAATTAGTTTAGTCTGAATTGAAAAAGATTAATCAGAACGAACATCCTCAAATTAACTGTTTTATTCCACTGTTCCCATCAAAGGATTCCTTTCATTCATTCCCTTAACCGAATTTTTTAAGACCGCAAAAATAGATACTTAGAGACCAATTAACCAACTAAAACAACAGGTTAGTGTTATAGGTAACAATGAAGCTGTTATTCTCTCCATTTTCAATGGCAGGATACGACATAGGGAGTCAGGATTTAATATCCTCTTCCAGTACGACCTTATCAATTCGATTGTCTTCAATGGAAACAATCTTAATACTGAATTGACCGATCACTATTATTTGTCCTTCTTGGGGGATGTTTTCAGTCACAGACAAGATCAACCCTCCAAGGGTATCATAATCTCCTTCAGGCAGTTGCCAGAGATATTTATCATTTAGATAGTCGATTTCCAAACGTGCGCTTAATTCATATTTGCCATTTTCCAGTTTCCTTTCCAAAAGGTGTTCAGTATCATGTTCATCCTCTATTTCCCCTGTTATTTCCTCTATGATATCTTCGATGCTGACAACTCCAAACGTCCCACCATATTCATCTACTACAATGGCAATGCTTTTACCTTCTGATATAAATCTGACCATAAGGTCCTGTGCTTTCATCGTCGCAGGCACATGGATGATTGGCATTAATATATCGTCCAATTTTGTAGGTTTTTTAAATAATTCCAGCGCATGGCAATAGCCAATTACATTGTCAATTGACTCCCTAAAGACAAGAATCTTGGAGTGGCCGCTTTCAATCAACGCATTCTTCAATTCTTCAATACTATCCTCCTTAATATCTATGGCTGTAATCTCAGTTCTGGGTATCATACAATCCCGGACCCGCAGGCTTTTCAATTCCAGTGCATTAGAAAAGATCTTTTTGTCCACTTCTGCCGTACTATCAACATCCATGGCCTGGTCTGCACTATTTTGTGATAAGTTTCTGATATAATTGTTTAAATCAGTAAGGCCAAAAACCGGTTTTGCATCATTATATTCCAACTTAAGAAGGTTAACGATTAACCATTTGGATAAACCGGTAATCAATGCTGTAATGACAAAGAGAAGGTAATAAACAACATTCATGGGCAAAGCAAGTGCTCGCAGTATCCTATTTGGGTTCAGTAAAAACAGACTTTTAGGCAAAAATTCTGCAGTGACTAACACAATCAGGGTAGTAACAATGGTTTGTTCAACAAGGATCAAAACCTGATTCTGCATCATTAATGGCGATATAGACACAAGCCAGGGAACCAGTAAACGAGTCATATAAATTCCAAAAACAACCAGTGATATGCTGTTGCCAATCAATGTAGTTCCCAGGAACATGGCCTGGTTGGATGTGAAACGCGACAAGATCCTGCCTGTCAGATCACCTGATTTTGCCTGTACTTCGATTTGTAATTTGTCAGAGGATATAAAAGCAATCTCAATTCCTGAAAAAAAAGCTGAGAAGCATAGAGCAATGATAAGAATATATATATCGAGCCACTCAACCATGTTTATCCATAAAACGTTTGGCCCTTCTATTAAGTTTTGGTCTGCTGGCTTCCTGTTTTCTTTTGATCTTCCTTGTTTGAAGGAAAAGGAATAAAGCGATAGCTATCATGTATATCCAATAGGCAAAGGCAAAGCCATAAGTGATGGTTTGGTGGATAGCTATTATCAACACCACCACACTTAGTGAAAGTATAATAATATCAGTTAGGTTGTGTTTTTTGTTCTCAGTTTGTTCCATCATCTTCAATTTCAAATGTTCCTTCAGGACTATCAATCGTCCAGGTGGAAAAATCTTGTTTTGCATGCAACCCGGTGCCCGTGACAATCTCGCCGGGGCGTTCAATTTTAACGAATTTTTTGGTACTTACATCTGCGGTTTCGGGAAACCAGAGAAGTTCTTCCGTATAAAGGGTCTCGTCATTTTCTACATTATGAACAATAATATTACCCTGAGCTTTCCAACGTTTCAACTCTTCAGTGTAATAGGCATAATCAGCCTTTAGCGTAGCTTTAATCGCTCCAGTCAATGTATAGAACTCAATGTAAAGTCCGTCAGGCACTTCCCTGTCTTCATTTTGGAAGTTAAGGATTTTCGCAGCAACAATTTTTGCCTTTATCCGGGCCGAATCACTATGCCAAATGACCGCATCCGTCAAAGTACTTGTTGGACCATCGTAAATCTGAGGTTCGAGTGAGTTGTTTTTATTCGAGCACGCCCAAAATACAGGCAGGATAAATAGTATTAAAAGACAAAAAGGCCACCTAAGGTGCAAACCAAAGGTCGCCTTACGAGAATGTTTCATTACATTAATCCCTGGATGAAAGCACAACGGTTTCATTGATCCAACAACCGATCCCCATCGCCTGACCTTTTTCATAGTTGTTGGTGAAGATTTCTTCAGTTGAAGGAAATTGAGATTTTGCAGTTTGCATTTTGGACACATCCCCAGCCTTCTTATACATATTGTACGCCGCAATAAATACAAGCCGGTCCTTCACCATGTCCTCTTCCTTTTTACAATCAGCAAAGCTACTCATATACAGATCGCCAATTAGTGAATAGGCCTCTTTGTTGCTGGGATCCGCGGCAATGGCGTCTCTATAAAATTTTCTTGCTGTGGATTTTTGATTTTCTCGCTGCCGTAGCTTACCTAACAGTACCAGTGTTTCGGATTTGGCCGTCCCGTCCTCTGTAAGTTTTAAAGCCTCCTGGAATGAAGATTCTGCACAATCCCAGTTTTTATTGGCCATACATTTCTTCCCAATCACCATAGAGAGGCCATAGTCGGGTTCGAGGGTTTGCAATTGCTTGGCAACTTCAAGAAACATTGGGTCATCCGTACATTTGCCAGTAAGCATGAAACTAAACATCCGCTTAACCAGGGTTACATCATTAGGACTCTTTTTGAACTTGGGGCCAAGTGTATTTATGACAAAATCACAATCAATTGTTACAATTTCCGTGAGCATTTTGTCAACCAAGTCCTTTTGCTTGATAATTTTTTCGGCGCTTTTATTCCTGGCCTTCGCTGCTTTGATTTTCTCTTCGGCTACACTTACTATTTTATCATAACGTTTCAGTATCTCCTCATCAGATATATCTTTCGTTACTTTTTTATGGACCCTAATGACATTCATATAAGCCAGCAAATTCTGGTCCAATATTTTAGATCCTCCTATCTCGAATGCCCTGTCAAACATATCAAGTAACATTTTGGCTTTAGTGCGATCATTGATATAAAATTTATAAGCCGCAAAAGCTTTTCGGTTTATAACATTTGGCTCATCACCAAAATATTTAATTCGCATGTCATACATCCACATAAGTGAATCAACCAATTCAGCCTTCTTTGATTTGTCCTTTTCAGCCGATGCCAGCTTATTATAGATTTTAGCTCCATTCTGATAAAGAGATTTATTCAATCCGGGACAAGTAGTGATTAACCACTGAAGAGGAACCACTGCGGATTTATAATCGCCCATCTTAACAGCGTCGGTATACAATACATTTTTTTCTTCTGCTGTAGCTTTATCATCACACCAATTCCATCCTGGCTGAGCAAGGACAGAGTAGGCACTTAACATAGTCAGGGCAATGGTGTAAATTAAATTCTTCATGGTTATGACTTTTAAGTTCTAATTATATTTTGGCCTGATAAACCACCGATTGTCATTGAATGTAGCACCAAAATAGATTTTAAAATAGTTTTCTCTTACCAAATTGTTATTAATGGTTCCCCTGGTTCCAAAGTTAAGACCAAAATCCAAACTTGAAAATCGAGATACCGGTAAACTCCATCCAAAATTAATGCCAAGATCATTAATATGCTGTTTATTAACAACATAGGGTGTTTGTTCAAACGTTCCACCCAACCGAAAAGTTATTCTTTTGAAATAACTTGAAACAGAAGCAATATCAGGGATATATTCAGCACCCAGGATTAGTTTAACATTTCGACCCAGGTTTTCCGGATTGGAGTTTTCAGTGGTTTTGTAGTTGCCCCAGTCCTGTGTTTTTATATCAAATCCTACCATCCATTTCTGAAATCGACCATATGAAACCCCGACACCAAACAAGGCCGGTAAGGCAAAATTGACGGATGAGTTGTCTGAAAGCGTATCTGTAAATATGGGAGAACCATTGAGGTTTTGTTGTTCCAAAGTGGTGAAACTTTGACCAGAGAGATTGGCTGAGAAATCATAAATTAAACCTAGACCCAACTTATTCTTCCCAATATTTTTCTCATAAGCAAGCCCAAATCCGAACTTAAAATCATTAACACTCTGTTCACTGGAAATGGCCGCCACATAAGTGGGTATGCTTACCCCCAATATTTTGGAAGCAGATTGCTTCCTTATAGAACTGAGCATATATGACAATTTGATACCCGCCGAGAGGCCTTTGTATACCTTACCCCCAAACGATAGATTCAATTGATCGAACCCTCCACTTCCACGATTAGAGATTACAGCAGTATCCAACGTATTGCTCAGGGGATTGTTCAGATTAAAATTATAGTTAACCGTAGAGTATGGCATCAACACCAGGGAAAACGACCATTTCTCAGACTTAATAGGAAAAGCCATGGCCACATTGGTCAGGTTACCATTGCCCGCATTATTAGGATCAAATCCATTTTGCGATATCGTTTTGGTATCAGCCAATACCCCGGCAGAGAATAATGTAACCACATTATAATGGAGCAGCGCAGGATTGGTATTATTCAGATACCAGTGAGAGCCATTGCTTATCCCAAGTCCACCCATACCCATAGCAGCCGGCACAGCCGAATCAGTAATGTCTCCTATCCCCAGAACAGAATAAGTAGAATATGTCGCTTGTGATAACGAATCGGAAAGACCTAGCGAAAAAATAACTAAACCAGTAAAAATCAGTCGCTTAAATCCCTCCATTAAAGCTTAAAATTTCATCCAATCCTTCCAGAACCAAATTTGAAACCACAAAGGAATCTATTTCTAACTGCTTTTCAAAGAAAACCGCATCACCTCCAGTGAACAAAACCTTCAGATCCCCAACTCTGTCTTCCATTTTTTCAATGATCACCCGGGCTTCGGCGATGCATCCTTCCTGTACTCCACTTAGTATGCACTCAGTTGTACTTGTTCCAATCAATTCCCAAGTATCCTCTAGATCAACCCTGGGCAACAAACCTGTAAATTCATGCATAGCCTGAGCCCTCATGGCACGGCCAAGTGATATTATGCCTCCGCGAAAGACGTTATTATTATCAACCCAATCATAAGTAATACATGTCCCGGCATCAATAATCAATCGGTGACCTTTACAATACCTGGAAGAACCAACAGCCGATGCAATCCTGTCCGTACCCAAGGTAGTTCTTGTGTGATAGTTCAGACCTATGGGTAACGGAGTATCAGACGTAAGCAAAATGCTCCTGGATGAAATGTTATAAAATTCTTTAAGATCAGTATTGGTCAACGGAACTACCGAACTAAGTATAGAACTTTCAACAGGATGTTGAGCAAAGAAGTTAGACATATTATGATAATCCAGTTCGGATGTTCGCAATAAATGGCCATCCTGAAAAAGACCAATTTTGGTGGAAGAATTACCCCGGTCAATAACTGCTGAAATCATTTGACGCGCAAATGTAGCGGATTGCGACTTTACCTCATTAGATTAGATATTGAAGTCCAGGAATTAATTATGTATCCTTGTATTTGGTTAAAATGACGCCGGTAACTTTTACGGCAAAATTATACTCCTTAGATTAGGTCAATGAAGAAATGGCTTGTTAGGTATTTGAAGAGGAAAATTTTGCTGGTCTGCTTCATCTGCCTTCCACTCGTCAGCTTTCTACCCAATCAGGCCACGGCTACTGCCAGTCCTCAAACAGTGATACATCAGGCCTTGGAGCAATCTGAGCAACAGCACCATATATCAGAAGAAACGGAATCTCATACCACACCTGCCGGGTGGGCAGTCATCCCTTTCGTACTTCTCCTTGTCATGATCGCAACAGGTCCACTTTTCTATGAACATTTTTGGCATAAGAACTATCCGAAGATTTCTGTTTTGCTAGGGGCCATCGTTGTTATTTATTATGTTCTGGCCTTGAATAATCATCATAGCCCGGTACATTCTTTTTTTGAATATGTACAATTCATAGCTCTGCTCACCGGCCTGTTTGTGGCTTCCGGTGGAATCATTATAGGTATTGATAAAAAGGCTACTCCAATGACGAACGTAATCCTTCTTCTCATTGGCGCGGTAATAGCCAATGTGCTGGGTACAACCGGCGCATCCATGCTTATGATTCGCCCATACCTCAGGTTGAATAAGCATAGAATAAGGGCATATCACGTGGTCTTTTTTATTTTCCTTGTGAGCAATATTGGCGGATCACTCACTCCCATTGGAGACCCCCCACTTTTCCTGGGATTTTTAAAAGGTGTTCCCTTTGAATGGTCCATCATCCATAATCTTCCGGAGTGGTCATTTGCCCTGGTATTCTTGTTAGCACTATTCTATTTTTATGATAAACGAAACAAAAAAATTATTGGTGAACAAGAACCTGTACAAAACAAAATTACATTAAAAGGAGGAATAAATTTTTTATGGTTAGCAGTTGTAGTTGCTGCTGTATTTCTTGATCCCAATGTATTTGATTGGGTGCCTGCTATTCATTTTGATGGACAGAAATTTTCATTCATTCGGGAAATTATTATGTTGGCAGTTGCCTACCTGTCTTTCCGGTGGGGAGACAAATCTTTGCTAAAGGAAAATGACTTTAGCTTTGAACCCATTCGGGAAGTGGCCTTTATATTCATTGGAATTTTTGCGACGATGATGCCGGCACTTGAGCTTGTAGGAAATTTTGCCAGTTCACCTGAAGGTGAAGCTTTGATCAACCACAACACTCTTTTTTGGGGGACAGGAATGCTTTCAGGAGTCTTGGACAATGCACCTACATATTTGAATTTTCTGGCAGCAGCTATGGCTTCTGTTAATACTGACATAAATACTATTGAGAGCGTCCGTCAGTTTGCAGCCAATCAGCTACAGGATTCGGGGCTAATGCTAAATGCCATTTCGATTTCTGCGGTGTTTTTTGGTGCCATTACCTACATTGGGAATGGCCCTAACTTCATGGTTAAGTCTATTTCTGAACAACTGGGTATAAAAATGCCTTCATTCTTCGGCTATATCATCAGGTTTTCTTTCCCGATCTTAATTCCATTGTTCTTCCTGGTCTGGCTTATTTTCTTTTACCTGCCGAATTGATTTTATGATAAAGTCCGAGCATTTTTAATGCACTGATCGCGGCCTCGTCTCCTTTGTTGCCATATTTTCCACCAGCCCTGTCCAATGCCTGCTTCTGTGTATCGGTTGTTAACACTCCAAAAATCACAGGCTTATCATGTTTCAGGCTTACGTTACTGATACCATGGGCCACGGCATCACAAATAAAGTCGAAATGACGAGTTTCGCCTTGAATTACGCAACCTAGGCAAATGACAGCATGGATATCTTTTCTTTGAGCAAGCCATTGAGCCCCCAACGGCAACTCAAAACTGCCGGGCACATAGTGGACATTAATGCGATTTTGAGGTATTCGATGATCTCTAAGACATTGTAGGGCACCTGCAAGAAGAGCATCGGTGATCTCGTTATTCCATTCCGAGACAACAATCCCTATACCCATATTTGAGAAATCATAGAGATTCCTTGAAGAATGCTCACCAAGATGATGGATAGAAGAAGCCATGGTAAGGTGGAAATGTCAGAGATTACGAATTACCCAAAAGCTTGGCTTTATATTTTTTGGCCTTATCAGCTTCAACACTCTTCCCAAACTTCTCAATAATTAAATCGTATTTTTTGGCTGCCTCATCATATTTCTCCAACAACTCATATGCCAGTGCCGATTTCATTAAATACTGGGGGGTAAAATATTCATTGGGATTGTTATCTGCAGCCTTATCATATAAAGCGGCGGCCGTCTCAAATTCTTTACTATCCATGTAAATATCTCCAAGCAAGCTGTAGGCCCTCGCTTGTAGCAGATAGTCATCAGAAGAAAAATCTTCCAGAAATGGGATGGCACTGTTTAAGTTTCCTTTTTTAATATAGATCACTCCGGCATAAAAATTGGCCAGATTGCCTGTGGGTGTCGATCCGTAATCATCAATAATATCCAGCAGGCCGAGATGATTACCATCCCCTCTTAATGCCAGGTCCAGACTATCGTTTTCAAAATAATACACCGCCTGGTACATTTCGTTTTGGGCAATATCATTTTGACTATCAATGTAATAATTGTAAAGAAAGAAACCGGTGATAACCAATGCAATAATGCCGGCAATTGAAAAAATAAACACTTTATGTTCTTCAATAAACCGCTCAGACCGGGATAACTGTTCGGCCAGTACATCAGGATTTTCAAGGAGCTCACTGCCAGGTTTATGGGCTGCTGCCTTCTTTGATTTTTTCGACATGGTTTGCATTTTGGGCTGCAAAGCTAGTGATTTACCTGAAAAAAATTGTTATCCCATTTCAAAAGGATAATCTTCCTGAGCATACACATACTGGTATGCATCTTCTGCGCCTGGCATATCAGATTCTTCAGCAAATTTGACACTGTCTGCAACAATACCCTTGATCTCTTCATCAAGGGTACTCAATTCCTTTTCCGAAGCAAATTTGTTCTTCAGTATTGCATTTTTGGTTTGTTGAATAGGATCGTGAGACTTATATTCTTCTACTTCCTCCTTAGTTCGGTATTTGGCCGGATCACTCATGGAATGACCCTTGTAACGATATGTCCTGAATTCCAATAATACAGGTCCTTTATTACTTCGGGGTGTTTTTGCAGCTTCGGTCACCGCCTGATGAACATTTTCCACGTTCATGGCATCCACAACAACCGAAGGCATTTCATAGGCTTTACCCAATTCAGCCAGATCGGTAACATTGGACGTACGAGCTACTGATGTCCCCATAGCATATCCGTTGTTTTCAATGACGAACAACACCGGTAATCTAAGAAGCATGGCCAAATTCAGGGTCTCATGAAATGCTCCCTGCCTTGCCGCACCATCTCCCAGATAGGTGATACAAAGGTTATTCGTCTTATTATATTTCTCAGCAAAAGCAATGCCTGCTCCCAAAGGTATTTGACCACCTACAATACCATGTCCACCATAAAAATGATGCTCCTTGTCGAACATATGCATGGAGCCTCCTCTCCCTTTAGATAATCCTGTCTTCTTTGCAAATAATTCAGCCATCACTTCCTTTGGGTCACTTCCCAAAGCGAGAGGATGTGCATGGTCACGATAGGCGGTGATGTATTTATCCCCTTTCTTGAGCGCCGAAACTGAACCTGCTGCACAAGCCTCCTGACCAATATATAAATGACAAAATCCTCTGATTTTCTGTTGTCCGTAAAGCTGTCCAGCTTTCTCCTCAAACCTGCGCATGAGCAACATTTGCCTGTACCATGTCATATACATGTCTTTCGAATATTTTGCTTTTGACTGCTTCTTTGGGGTTGTTTTCGTTTTTGTCGCTGCCATAGGTTATGCTACCATTATACTTACCTTTGAACATGCGAAAGTAGTTAATGACGTTCACTATGAAAACCCACTAAGAAAAAAGATCAAATGAAGCCATGTTTCTAAAAGATCTATTTTTAGTTGATTTTAAAAATTTCAGCAACTTATCCATTGACCTGGATCGGGGTATGAACATTTTTGTGGGTCCAAATGGATCAGGAAAGACCAATCTTTTGGACGCGATCCATTATTTATCCATGACTAAAAGTGCTGTGAATCCCTACGATAGTGGAAATATCAGTTACGGAAGCCCCTCCTTTTCCATCCGGACCACCCTTATAGAAGATGGTGATGATAAAAACATCTCTTGTGTATATCACAAAGGGGGAAAGAAGATCATTAAGGTAAATGATAGTGAGCATGATCGTTTGAGCCATCATATTGGAGTGCTACCAGTGATCATGGTTTCTCCGGCAGATCATGATTTGATCCATGGTGGCAACGAATATAAAAGACGATTTATTGATGGGGCCATCAGCCAGACAAATTCCAGGTACCTGCAGTGGCTTTTGAGATACAATAAAGCCCTAAAGCATCGAAATGCTCTGTTAAGGCAGTTTGAAATAACAATGAACAGAGAATTCGAGCAACTTCATCCTTATGACCATGAACTTTTGAATCTGGGGAAAAAAATATCTGAAACAAGACAAGAGTATATCCTTCAGCTCCAACCCGTTTTCGATGAGATTTATGACTCTCTGGGTGGTGATGAGGATCAGGTAGAATTAAAGTTCTCCAGCTTATGGATGGAAGAAGACCCTGAAAGCAACTATCAGAATGCACTTAAAAAAGATTTAATAGTTCAGCGAACAACCTGTGGCTCACACAGGGATCGGCTGGACTTCCTGATTGATGATCATCCGATACATCGACATGGTTCTCAGGGACAGCAAAAAACCTTTATAGTTAGCCTTAAATTTTCACAGTATAAGCTGATGTGTAAAACAGCATCCAGCAAGGCTGTGATCCTTTTGGATGATATTTTTGATAAACTTGATGAGAAAAGAGTAGATCAATTGATGACTCTCTTGGCATCGGACATGTTTGGGCAGATTTTTTTAACGGATGCTAGACCGGAACGGACCATAAACATTCTTGAAAAAAGTAACCTGAACGCTCAAATTTTTGAAGTTAGGAATGGCGATGCAGCCTTAATTAATGAAGTGGCCTATGAAAAATAAATCTGATTTTAGGAATGACTCGCCAATATCCCTGAACAAGGCCATTACTGACATGTACGAGGCTTTTCATTTGAAAAAGAAGGTTGACAAGGCCACCATCCTATCTACCTGGGAAGAAACAATGGGCAAAACCATTGCCTCAAGAACTCTAAAGATGTACTTCAAAGAAAATACATTGTTTGTGGAGCTTTCATCCGCTCCGTTGAAGCAAGAACTGAATTTTGCCAAAGAAAAAATACTGGAAAGATTTGTCGAGCAATTTGGTGAAGGTGTGGTGAAGGATATTGTTTTTTTATAATCCCACTAATCGATCCACTCAAATCCACAGTAGGGCAACAAAGCATCAGGTACTCTGATTCCTTTTTCAGACTGATTATTCTCAAGGATGGCCGCAACAATCCGTGGCAAAGCCAGGGCACTACCATTCAGTGTGTGCAAAAGTTCTGTACTGCCAGATTTTGTTTTATATCTTAATTTCAACCTATTGGCCTGGTAGGTTTCAAAGTTGCTGACCGAGCTTACCTCCAACCATTTTTTTTGTGCTCCGGAATAAACCTCCATGTCGTAAGTTATAGCAGAGGTGAACCCAAGGTCGCCGGCACATAGTAGCAAGACTCTGTACGGCAGATTTAGTTTTTTCAATAATAACTGAATATAGTTACTCATTTCATCCAATGTCTGATAGGACTTATCAGGTGTTTGTACTTGCACTATCTCGACCTTATCAAATTGGTGTAAACGATTCAATCCGCGAACATGAGCTCCCCACGAACCCGCTTCTCTTCTAAAACAAGGCGTATACCCTACGTGCCTGATCGGCAGTACCTTATGGTCAAGGATGGTATTCCTGTAAAGGTTGGTAATTGGCACCTCTGCAGTCGGGATCAGATAAAAGTCTTCTTCCTCAATATGATACATCTGGCCCTCTTTATCAGGTAGTTGACCCGTACCATATCCCGAATCTTCGTTGATTAGTACAGGGGGTTGTATTTCCTGATATCCGGCACGTTCGGCCTCATCAAGAAAAAAGTTAATCAGAGCTCGTTGCAGTTTGGCACCTTTACCCTTGTACACCGGAAAGCCAGCGCCCGTTAGTTTATTGCCTAGTTCAAAGTCGATGATACCCAACTCCCTGACAAGATCCCAATGAGGCTTTGCTGATTTGGGCAAAACAGGTAAGTCACCCACCTGTTGGAGAACTACATTGTCTTTTTCGCCCTTACCCTGAGGTACTTTTGAATGCGGAATGTTGGGTATTGTGTACAGGATATTCAGCAGTTCTTTTTCCGTCTTCTTCAAATTAGAAGTAAGCTCTTGAGATTGGGTTTTAAGCTTGCCGGTTTTGAGTTTCATTTGTTCAGCCTCATCTTTTTTCCCCTCCCTCATCAGCTGACCAATCAAACCAGACAGCTTCTTGAGATCAGCTAAAACAGCATCATTTTTTTGCTGAGTGACTTTTCGAACAATATTTAGCTGCACTACTTTATCAATAAGCAACTCAGGCTGTACTACATTGCGCAAGGCAAGGCCATTCAACACCCGGTCTCTATGTTTTTCAATATACGATACCTGCAACATCTTGAATAAATAATCGTCGCAAAATAAGGCAATAACACCCAATATCTAATCGATCTGGGGATGACATTTTAACATGGTTTTTTTTAAATAAATTCTCAAAATTTGATAAATACGAACTCATGTTCTATACTTGCAGTGCGAATCACGTCATGTGATTCCTCAGTTCACTGAATCGACTTCAAGAATTATTTACTGAAACATCAAGTCCTAGATATTATTATGATGAAACCTGCATCGGTTAATTCATAATTACAAATACTATAAAAAACACCTTTTAGACTAAGGTTTACTCCATACCAATACTTATGTACAAGTTAGAAGAACTCAATGTGCGATTGCTTTCAGAGTTGAAAGAAATCGCCGAACAACTGGGAATAAAAAATTTCAAAAAATTATCCAAGCAAGACCTTATCTACAAGATTTTGGACGTGCAGGCAGTAACCCCGGATGCTGATCTGCCCAAAAAAGACACTGCTGAAGAAAAACCAAAGCGAGCTAAACGAGTGAATGTTCGTGGTAGTAAGAAAATTGTTGCTAAAAAAGAAGCTGTTGCTAAAGCTGAGGTTACATCTGATAAGGATCTTACGGCAGATGAATTGCTAAAATCCTTCGATCTTGAACTTGAATCCGGTCTTGAGCCTTTAGCTAAAAATACAGGTAAATCGACTACAGAACCTGTTCGCCATGAAAGAAAACCTGCGGATACCAAGGATAACAACTACCGACAAAGGCAAGAGAGAACATTAAGCCCTGAAGAAGAGAAAAGACGCCAGGAGAAAAGAGAACGATACGAGCAGAAGAAAAAGAATCTGGAACTTATCAAGGAGTTCGAAGGTGTAATTGAAAGTGAAGGTGTCCTGGAGATAATGCAAGATGGATATGGGTTCCTTCGGTCTTCTGATTATAACTACCTGGCAAGCCCTGATGACATTTATGTCTCTCCGTCTCAAATAAAGCTTTTTGGACTGAAGACCGGAGACACCATTAGCGGACAGATCAGGCCTCCCAAGGAAGGAGAAAAGTACTTTGCCTTGCTTAAAGTGAGCTGGGTTAATGGTAAAACCACTGATGAAATCAGGGATAGAATACCATTCCAATACCTAACGCCGCTTTTCCCTGAAGAGAAACTAAATCTTAGTGTTAAGCCAAGTATTTACTCCACCCGCGTTATGGACATGTTTGCCCCCATCGGCAAAGGGCAGAGAGGTATGATTGTGGCCCAACCAAAAACAGGAAAAACTGTATTATTAAAGGAGATAGCCAATGCTATTGCAGAGAATCATCCGGAAGTGTTCCTGATCATTCTGCTAATTGATGAAAGACCTGAAGAGGTCACAGACATGGCTAGAAGTGTTCGAGCTGAAGTCGTTAGTTCCACATTCGATGAGCAGGCCGATCGTCATGTAAAGGTAGCCGGAATTGTATTGGAGAAAGCAAAACGTATGGTGGAGTGTGGTCACGATGTAGTTATTCTCCTTGATTCGATCACCCGATTAGCAAGGGCCCACAATACTGTGGTTCCGTCTTCTGGAAAAATATTATCAGGAGGGGTAGATGCCAATGCACTTCATAAACCTAAGCGATTCTTTGGCGCCGCCAGGAATGTTGAGAATGGAGGATCCCTTACAATCTTGGCTACAGCTCTGATTGACACAGGCTCTAAGATGGATGAAGTAATTTTTGAAGAGTTCAAGGGGACTGGTAACATGGAACTTCAACTTGACCGTAAATTGTCGAACAAGCGTATCTTCCCTTCAATTGATGTAATTGCATCAGGTACGAGAAGAGAAGACTTGCTAATTGATAAGGAAGAGTTACAGCGAATCTGGATCCTGAGAAAATTCATGTCGGATATGAACTCCAATGAAGCCATGGAATTCTTGTTAGAAAAACTCAAGGGTACCAAGAATAACGAAGAATTCCTTGTCTCAATGAATGGTTGATTTGTCCTTACCTAACAAGGAGTTGTAGCAGAGTTTTTAGTTTACTGAAAAGCCAAAAGCAAAGGCAGGAAACCAACCTTCTTCGGAATGGCCATACTGTAATTCGATTAGCAGCAGGCGCGTTGGAGCCAACCAAATACCAAATCCATATCCGTGATGCCATTTATCCGTATTGTCATTCTCCACGGAAGCTCTTGCAAGGTCGTTGAATAATGACATGCCAATTTGTGTGGGTATGATATAAGTCCGGACGCGAATTAATTTTATATCTATTTGTGTGTTATTATAGACTGTACGCTCTCCAGCAAATCTAAATTTTCTGTAACCCCTTAACCGGTCTTCACTTCCCAGATAATTTAATTGGTAAAACTCAGGAGTCCCAAAGGTCTGTGCTAATCCCGTTCTATTCGAAAGTGTAACCCTGGATGGGAGCCGGAAGCTGTAATAGAAACTAAAGGCTGTCTGGAAATTACCATACTCTTCTGCATTGGATCGGAGGGAACCGTACCATTCTAAAGAGTTTGACCACAGAATGCCAGTTTCAGGCTTTAACATACGATTTCTGGTATCCACCACAAAGTCAGATTTAAATCCTAACCATTCTTTTCGATCAAATAGGCCGGATTGGTTGAGCCCATTCCCGGGGAAGTTCGATATAAACCGCCCTGCTGTATTCCTGACTTCAATGGTTTGGTAAGAAGGACCGATCTTGAAGTCGACATTCTTGCCAAGATTGAATCTGAATTTTAGGTCAAGGAGCCCCTGATTAAATCTGACCCGATAGTAATCTATTCCTAATGACTGGTCATACACCGACTCATTGCCTATACCAAAGAAATTGGTCACATAGTTGGGAGACCGTATTTCTCCTCTCAATTCTATATCGGCTTTCCCAACGACATCGTTATAGATTCCTTCATATTTAAAATTATAAGAAGCCGTGGCCAATGCATTGTTGATCGAAATTTTATGATCTGCCTGAAATGGAGATTTTCGGAAGGCATGTGTGGTGATATGTACACCGCCACCAATAAAAAGTCCGTCGTCTTTATTTGATTTTATCGAGATGATCGGGCCCAGATAATTGTAGATAAAAGCCTCCCTATTGTATTTATTCACCTCAGGATTATTGGAAGTTTTAACCCGGGTGGTGGACCCAGGAGCAATATCATTTTCATTCTTTGTATCGTAAACAATGGTCTTATTTAAAAAAGAAGAAACCGAGGATTCATCTTTGATCCGATCATACCCGCCACCTCCAATGATTCGTACTTTAATCCCTTTTTTTGCTTTGCCCACAATATTAAAAATGTCTTCACCTCCAAGCCCATAAAGTCGAATCTCTTTGGTTTCTTTTCTGTAAAACAATCGCTGATACAGGATTTTATTGTGTTGACCGGCCTTCGTTAATTTATACATGGTGACTCTGGTTTGTTCAGGGGTGAGTCGCTCCACCAGGAAATACTCTTGTTTGTTGCTTCCTACTACTTCAACTTCCTTTGCCAGGGTTTCATAATATATCTCTGCATACTTGATCAAGTCATCTCTTCGAAGTTTGAGCTTCCGAATGATGTCTTCTCCATGGAAATCATAAACTTCAGGAGGCATCAAATGTACAGCTTGCTCAATGACCTTATCCGTTAGATTTTGTTGCATACTTGCTGCATGTACCCTCCACTGTTCACGCGTGAGTTCAGTTAAAAACGAACGATCGAAGAAACGTACCTTGAACCACCAGAGCCCCGGCACATCTTTGATCTTCGGGTCAAAGCCCTGAAGAGGAGGCACAACGAAGCTCATCCCAAGGAATCCAGGTATGATCCCCTGGCTTATATAGTACACCTGGTCCCGGTCTCGTGGTATGGGGCGATATAGTTTACCCTTTCCTTTAGGATTCAATTCAGCCCATCGCCATTGATCATCATGCCGGTCCCAATCACCAATAATCATGTCGAGTAGCCTCGCGTCAAGAGTCCACTCCTGGTCTACCCTGTTATCATTGTCTTTATAAAGTTTTTGAAGCATGTCCGGTGTGCTTATAACATGCCTTGCATTACCAAAATAATCGGCATCGGATTGATTATGAGCAGGCCGTTCTTCAAAAAGTGCCAGCTGATTGCTGAAGGTCTTTTGGTAAATTCCAAACCTTGGATCTTCAGGAATAAACACAAGTTTAGGATTCGTATGATAAACACCCGTGGCCTCCGCCAACGGAGGCACGGTAAAGGCTGCATACGGATTACTTCCCGCAATCCCTTCCTGAACAACCCGTTCAACAAAGTGACTGCGATAGGCTTCCGGTATCATGCGGGTAGGATCCTTGTCCAAAAGACGTAGCACATATTGCTTACCATTTGAGGCCTCTAAACGGAGGGAAGTTGTTTGGTTTCTTCCACCCTTTTTTATGATTTTTAGCCCACCCATTTCCTTTCCAATATCGAATACAGGCGCTCGCACCTCCTCAAACCACTCTTTTCGATATCCTTCACCAAAAAATATTTTCCTTCCTTTTCCACCTTCATATAAATCACTGGCATTCATCAATTGGTTCCCTTGAGGGAGTTTATAGGTCTTCGTCAATGAATCTTCCACTGTTTTTAGAAATGGCTTCGAATCCAGCAATCCTTTATAGATCACCCTTTTCTGAACATCGGGTGAAACGAATGTAAGCCATTCCTGTCCATTTTCGAAGAAATCGATATATCCAAATCCATGGTAGTTCCCAGCAAATTTGGAGGGCCGTTTTTGCTTTACGGTGGTGTTCTGTTTTGATCCCGCACCACTAACTACATAATTCACCCCCTTGCGCTGAAGATGCTGTAGTGCATGCTCATGGCCTGAAATATGGGTGATGTTCGAGTATTTTCGGTACAAATAATCCTGGGTTTTTACCAGGCTTTTATACTGAAGGTTGGCAATATCCTGTGGACTGCCGATGATCTGCCGATATAAAGGGAATATAGACCCTATCACTGGCAATGGGATATACAATGAAGGGTTGATTTTTGTAAGAGGAAAGATATGGTCCTTCCAGGTAACCACCCCACCATGCATGCCTTTGCTGAACATCGGATGGTGAGAAGCAATGATTACTTTTTTAAGAACATTCCTGTCCAGGATGTCTTCCAATTCAGCAAAGGCCTCTTCTCTGGATTTGGCTCCGCAAGAAGAGGATTCATCTGGCTTATCCCCTTTCTGAAGGAAGTATTGGGTATCAAAAATGACAAGGGTGAGTTTATTGCTAAGTGATATCTCTACCGGACCCGGGCACCCCCCAGTTGGAAGAAAGACATCAGCTGAATCCAAAGCTGCTTCGATGTAAGCTTCTTCTCTTTTTAAATTATCCCAGCCATGTTCCCGACCATTCCCCCAATCATGATTGCCCGGTATAAAAAAGATATCACCATGAAAATTTTTTACCGCATTAATTTGTCCATTAATGGCTTCTTCGGCCTCGGCTCTGGATTTATCTCCTTGTGCAGGCATCCCTCTGGAATAGATATTATCACCCAAAAAAATGACCCCGGCAGTGATTGATTCTTCGTCCAACATTTTTTTTAACAAGTCCAGCGTAGGATTTGGCCCTGGTTCTCCTGCATCTCCTATTACATAAAGACGATAGATGGGATCTGCCGAAAAGGTTGGCTGGCCCCATGTGGGCAAACTCAGGAAAAGTAGAAAAATAAATACCGTAGAGGTTTGCTTCATAGAATGTGCCTGAGTTATTTATTGATCGGAATACGCGAAAAAAATAACAAAGTTGCTTTTTTCCCTTTTGCCTCATTGGAAATAAATAGCCCACCTCTTGGGGTAAAACAAATTCCCTCAGGCTGTCTGAATAATTTTTTTTTCAGTTTTTCAACAGCTATTACCGGACCATTTGGCTTGCATACAACCAGAAGCTTGCCATATGAAGCAAGTATATAATAGTTGCCACTAACCGGATCAACGGCTATGGCTGATGGCTTAAATTTATTTTCCAGGGTTACAAATTTTTCAATTTCTTCAACAGAAATCTGGAGAATAGGTTCCCTGGAGGTAGTATGTGATTGATAATCATAGGCATATATTGCTTTGCCATGTAGACCTTGATTATATCGGATAGCATTAAAGTCTTTGCAAGCTATTAGCAATCGATCATTAACCGGATCATAGGCAAGACCTTCAAGGTTATTGCGCCAATCGAAAGGTGTTTTGTATGATAAAGCTTGAGGGTGATCAAGTAAGAGCTGATAAAGACAGCCTCCACTTGAAATGACGAACATACGGCCGTTGACATACTCAATACCTTCATAATCTCCAGGCGGTGCAAATTTCATCTTTTTTATTATCTCTCCTGAAGATGCATTTATTAGATAGACCATTCCTTTCTCATCCTGAACAGCCGCAAGAGAATCATTCCCCACCCAGGTAAGTCCTGATATCTCATCCAATGATTTATCTAACGTCCAAATGTTTTCAGGTGAATTGAGATTGAAGGGTACGGTATGCTGGGCCCTTAATATACCAGTAAACATAAAACACATTACTCCCAGAAACAATCTCATTGAATTAATTTGGGTATAGAATAAAAATGCATTGACTTGTGCTAATAAGCAAGAGTTTGCTAAATTTCGTTTTTATGAGCCTGGATTCCAGAATAGTTACTTCGGCAAAAGCTTATGCTGGCGAATTGCTTCAAAATGAAGTTCCTGCCAGTTGTACCTATCATAACTATGAACATACACTGCGTGTAGTAAATGCATTCATTGAAATTGGTAAAGGCATAAACTTGTCCGATGAAGATATGGCCTTGGGAACCCTTGCCTCCTGGTTCCATGATACAGGTCATACTGTCAGCTGCGCGCATCATGAAGCGGAAAGCGTCAAAATAGCAAAGAGGTTTCTGGAGGAGCATCATGCCAGCAAGAAAGACATTGAAGCTGTAACTGAACTCATAATGAGTACTAAATTGCCCCAGCAACCAAAAACCATAGTAGGGAAAGTATTATGCGATGCTGACCTTCATCATTTAGGCTCTTCAGATTTTTTTGACATTTCTAACAACCTGAAGGTTGAACGACAAAAGATTGATGGTCGGACGATTGATGATGATGAATGGAACAGAACCTCCTACTTTTTTATTAAAGACCACCGTTATTTTACGAGCTTCGCCCAGGATCGATATGGACAAGGAAAAGAACACAATCTTAAAATCCTGAGAAAAGGAATTAAGGAATTCAACCGACTCGACAAAGAAATAAAATCTCTTGAAGCCAAAATTTCAAAATTAACTGCAAAGGTTGCGCTAAAACCGGAACGAGGAATAGAAACCATGTTCAGGACTACTTCAAAAAATCATTTGACATTGAGTGAAATGGCAGATAAAAAAGCCAACATAATGATCTCAGTAAATACCCTGTTGGCTTCCGTATTGGTATCCTTTACAGTAAAACAAATTCCCGATCATCCGAATATGGCCATACCAGTTTTGTCATTGGTATTGGTATGTCTTGTTACGATTGTTTTGTCGATCTTGGCTACACGACCTAATGTTTCTAAAGGTAAGTTTACCGTTGATGATATTAAAAGCAAGAAAACTAACCTGCTATTTTTTGGCAACTTTCATGGGATGAGCGTCGAAGAGTATGAATGGGGAATGAAGGAAATGATGCAGGATGCCGATTATTTGTATGGCAGCTTGACCAGGGATATATTCTTTCTGGGTAAGGTTCTTGGAAAGAAATACAAAATGCTTCGAGCCGCTTACACTACCTTTATGATAGGGTTTGTCGTCTGTATTTTGTTGTTCATAGTTTTTATGCTTTGGCTTCCTGAAGACGCCATTTACTATCTCTGAACTAACTGATAGATACCCTTTTCGGGGTGTCCAGGTTATAGATATTGATAGGGATCTGTTTACCCCTGAGGGCAATTTCAACCGCCTGTTCTTTATATGACACCTCTTTTTGCTCCAATTGAGACATATATGTGTCAGACGCTAAGAGTTGAGCCCCATAGGTAGAGCAAAGTTCCTGGATCCGTGAAGTGGTATTGACTACATCACCATGGTAAGCAATCTGAGTATTAAACTCTCCCACCTCTGCAACGGAAACCTTGCCACAATGTAATGCGGCTTTAAATTCAGGTTTTAGCCCATAGTTTGATAAGAAATACAGCCTATTAGCTTCAAGGATTTCCCGGAAAGCAAAAAAGAACCTCAGGGAATTGTTGTTTTCGAAACCACGAGTTGATTCCCAGGTAATAACCACCTCATCCCCAACAAACTGATAAATTTCAGCATTGAATTCTATAACCAAGTCAGTAAGCAATCGATAACAATCTTGTAGAAGTCTACTATACCTTAAATGGCCCAAAGTCTCGGCGTTCGCTGTAGAATCTTTCATATCCAGGAACATAAACACCCGGTCTTCTTCTTTGGGTAAATAGTATTTCCCTGATATTAAGTTTTTAAGCACTCCCAAACCTAATTTTTTATCTGTCTGAAGAAAAAGGCTAAACTGAGCACTTGAAAGAAGGAAAAACGAAATCAGGATGGAAACGTTCGATAACTGAAAGTAATTGCCAACAAATTCACTGAATCTCATATTATTATACCCCAGACTGGTATAATTCATAAAAACCATAAGCATGATCAAGGCAATGAAAACCAAAAAGGACATGACCGTTTCATAAAAAATGATCATCCCAAAGGATTTGTTCTTAAGCCAATCACTTAGCACGTACATGCGTATGACACTTAGGATCGAGCCCAGTAATATACCACCCACTACAGCATATAAAAGTAACTGCCAAAATCCTGGTAAAGCATAAACCAATTTTAATGGATGGACAGCGCCATGTGTACCTCCAAATTTAATGATAACAAAAATGGCTAAAACAAGGGCCCAGTACAGGGCTTCTGTTATAAACTGCTTTAGCTGATACAGATATCGTTTTGCAATAGGCATATAAATTTAAAATAGAACAATAAAAAACAATTCTTCCTACATTCATGGGATAGATTTCTCGTATTAATAATTCAAAAAGTAGAGATAAAGTTCAGAAGTCGTGCTTTACTCCGGAGAAGGTTATTTTTCTGAAGAACTATTTGTGAATGACAAAATCCTTCAAATAAGCGTATCGCTTGGTGAGCTTACCATCTTCTGTGATTTTAGCTTTCTCAAGGATGGAAGATGGTTTGCTTCCTACCAATGCCGGGATCACATGACTCATAAGCTGTTCACCAAAACTGACGGACGCATCCCTTGGTAGTTCACAAGGCAAGTTATCAATCGCCATTACGGTAATGTTATCTTCACCAGACAAAGGTGGTTCTTCATGATGTCGATGAATATTATAGTCATAAAGCGGATTGTCTATGGTAGAAGGTTTTACCGTTGTAGGAATAGATCCCTGAATATCACATGTGATATCTGCTATCACCTTTAATTTGAAATCTTTCTCAGAAAGTATCCTTTTTGAGAACAATACAGGAGCTCTTGGATCCCAGTATGCACCGGCAATCAAAACATCCGCCACTTTGGTGAATCTTTCAAAGGTGCCTTCGAAATTTTCAGGATGAGAAATAAAGTCAGCGTGATCAAAGTCTGCTCCCATCTTATGACGGTTATAATCTTTGGTTCCCAATTGAACATAAACCGCCGAATCAAATTGGTTATTCAAAAATTCGTTGACCCCTACCTTCTTGATACCCATATAATCAAGTGTTTCCATAGCTCCATGAGCCACTCGGCCACTTCCTGTAATAACTACTTTTATTGATGGAAGTTGTACTTTTTCAAATTCAGACTTAAGGTCAGATAAATCAAAACAGGTAAAAGCCCGTCTTAATTTAAATAGCTTATATCGACTCCCATATGCCCATATCGCATTGTATGCACCTACAATTCCGGCATACCTTCCAAAGGCAACAAGGCGATGATCATCAGGGTTAGTTAGGGCCTCATAGTCAATCAATGTAATTTTTTTCTTCAGAATTTCTCTAAGAAGACCCCTATTGTAGGGCTGCATTTTCATGGTATGCGAAAAGAAAAAATATATCTTACCTGGAATCAATTGATTCACAGGCACTTCTTTTACACCAAAAAGGATATCACAAGAGGAAATGTCTTCTACAACTGGAATACCATGTCTCTCATAATCCTCATCTTTAAAACATCGAACAACCGATGATTGAACCAAAAACTGAATTGATGCAAACTTCTTTGTGAGTGCTTTGATTTGATCAGGCACAAGGGGTACTCTCCTGTCAACAGGTACCTTATCCTCTCGAATAACCCCAATCGTAAGCGCCCGATTAGTCATGGTCCATCAAATAACAAAGGTTATTCGGCAGTAGATGTTTGAGTGAACCCAGTACGTTCAACTCTATTCAGATACTTGTTGATTACGATGAGAATGATCAATAAATATCCTAGGCCCAATCCAGCAACCAGCCCGTACCACCCAGCTCTTATACTGCTAGGGTTTTCAGGCTGGGAAAACACGGTGAATCCATCAATTACCTCGAAATCCGAGCCAAGTTCCAACTTTTCTCTAGCATTGAGCAAACGTGAGTAAAGGTAAACACCCTGATTATAAACATCAGTTGGATTCATTAGGCCATTTTCTCCTACATAAACATTGTTCGAGGATTCATTAGGTCGTTTCGCCATGGTTTTTAAATTCAGATTAAAGGCCTCGGTTAAGCTATCCAATCTCGTAACATCCCTCTCCAACTTCGAAATTAGACTTATGGTGTTCTTTCTTGTGGCATTTATTCTATTCAAAATGTATGGATTGTCTTTAAAGTAAGCTACAAGACCAGGCTGCAGATTTTTAATAATGCTCGTATTAAACACATTGACCTTTATGACATAACTTTTCTTGTTATGAATATCAATTTGATCAACAATCTGTTTAATGTCTTGATCTTTAACACTTAGACTTTGCAACTTTTGTTTTAATATTTCAATGTCCAGTACATCCTGGTCTGAAACAAAGGGCTCAAATTCAAAATGGCTAACCAGTTTAGCATCAGTCGCATCCAGGTTTAATACCCTGGCAAGCCCATCCCTGCCAGGTTCTGTACATAACACATTAAGTTTGCTAATAGCATTCTCAACTAACTGAGCATTAAAATATTCCGAAGAGATGATCATTGAGGTTTGATAGTAAAGTTTGGTCGTTTTTGTATAGACCACTCCTGCAATACTCCCGATAATAATCATGATCAACAGTAGGATCCGAAAACGGATAGTGGCACGTCGGATGCCAATAATCATATTAATAAATCCTCTACCGATATTCCTGAAAAAATTACCTATAGCTTGAAACAGCTTTCTCAAATCAATTTCATCTTCGCGGTAGTTAGGCTGGGTTTGTTGCTGGTCTGTCATAATCGAACTAAAATGATGGCAAAGGTATATAAAATCATTCTTGGAGATGTTCTGGTTTCCATAATTAGGAATTTCTACTTTTGCCGCTTCATAAATTATGAGTAAACCAACCGTATTAGTCACCGGATCAGCAGGATTTATAGGGTTTCACCTTGCCCAACGATTGGTAAAGAATGGATACCATGTCGTTGGCATTGACAACATGAACGAATATTATGATGTCAACTTAAAAACATCACGAAATAAATTATTGCTGGAGTTATCTGAGTTTGAATTCAGGCAACTGGATCTCATTGATAAATCTGCATTATTGGGGCTTTTCGATCAATATTCCTTTACCACAGTAGTGAACCTTGCTGCGCAGGCAGGAGTACGTTATTCACTGGAAAATCCTCAAGCGTATATCGATAGCAATATTCAGGGGTTTATGAATGTTCTTGAGGCCTGTCGGCATCACTCAGTTGAACACCTCGTTTATGCATCATCCAGCTCTGTATATGGGGCGAATACACTATTACCTTTTTCTGTGAACCATAATGTGGATCATCCTATGTCATTGTACGCAGCTACAAAAAAGGCCGATGAGTTGATGGCCCATACCTATTCCTCCTTATATCAGTTGCCTACTACGGGTCTCCGATTTTTTACCGTGTATGGCCCATGGGGGCGCCCAGACATGGCGTTGTTCCTTTTTACGAAGGCGATTCTCGAAGGCAGGCCCATTCAGGTTTTCAACAATGGCCGGATGCAGCGTGATTTTACGTATATCGATGATATCATTGAAGGGGTGGTACGTGTTATGGAGAGCATCCCGATACCTGATCAAGAGTGGAATGGCAAATCACCCAATCCAGCCACAAGTTATGCTCCATACCGGCTGTTTAATATCGGAAATAATAATCCTGTTCAATTACTTGATTTTATTGATGCCCTTGAAACATCCCTTCAAACCAAAGCAATAATGGAATTAATGCCATTGCAACCGGGCGATGTTCCTGATACATTTGCGGATATAGAATCGTTAAGTAATCTAACTGGCTTTAAACCAAGCACATCTATTCAAGAAGGGATCAGTCAGTTTGTAACATGGTATAAACAATATTATAAGGTAAGTTGATGAAGAAAATTGGAATTATAGGTCTTGGATATGTCGGGCTACCTTTGGCAGTAGAGTTTGGTAAAAAAAGACCCGTTATTGGTTTTGATATTGATCCTGAAAGGATCAATGAATTAATTTCCAAAAATGACAAAACCAATGAGGTGAGTAGAGAAGAATTTGTTGCTTCTGAGTATCTGGAGTTTACCTCAACCCAGGAAATGTTGAGTGAATGCCAAATCTATATCGTTACTGTACCTACCCCCATTGATCCATTTAACAAACCGGATCTTTCTCCTTTAAAAAATGCGAGCAAGCTGATTGGCGAAGTACTGAAAAAAGCCGACATCGTAATTTATGAGTCTACAGTATATCCAGGTTGTACCGAGGAGGAATGCGTACCCATCCTCGAAGAACAAAGCCATCTAACTTTTAATAAGGATTTTTATTGCGGATACTCCCCGGAACGGATCAACCCTGGAGACAAGGAACATCGTGTAGCCACGATCAAAAAGGTAACTAGTGGCAGCACCCCTGAAGTTGCCGAGGAAGTAGATCACTTATATTCAGAAATTATAACAGCCGGCACTCATAAGGCTTCCTCTATTAAGGTGGCCGAAGCTGCTAAGGTGATTGAAAATACCCAGCGTGACTTGAACATTGCTTTTGTTAATGAGCTTTCTAAAATTTTTCACAAACTCAATATAGATACTACCGATGTACTTGAGGCTGCAAGTACAAAGTGGAACTTCCTTCCATTTCGACCTGGATTGGTTGGTGGGCATTGTATAGGGGTGGATCCATATTATTTAACGTATAAAGCTGAAAGTCTGGGTTATACACCACAGGTTATTCTCGCAGGTCGTCGAATTAATGACGGTATGGGCGCATATATTGCTAATAGGGTTATGAAGCTACTTACCCGAACGGGTAAAGCACAGAGTGCAAGGATATTGATGTTAGGAATTACGTTTAAAGAAAATTGCCCGGACATCCGAAACTCCAGGGTTATAGATGTCATTCACGAGCTTCAAGATTATGGCGTCTCCATTGATGTATATGACCCACATGCCTCTGCTGTTGAGGTAAAGAAGGAATATGGGATTGCCATGATTAATAAGCCATCCGGGAGTTATGATGCGGTAATCCTGGCCGTAAAACACGATGAATTCAAAAACATCAATTGGAAAGAAATCAAGAATGGCCATACGGTATTCTTTGATGTGAAATCAGTTCTGGATAAGAGTATGATCACTGAAAGGCTCTAAAAGGCGTAATATTGCAATCATGAAAGGCATTATTCTGGCCGGTGGTACAGGGACCCGCTTGCATCCGCTGACATTGGCGGTAAGCAAGCAACTCATGCCGATCTACGACAAACCCATGATCTACTACCCTTTAACAACGCTAATGCTTGCAGGAATTAAGGAAATCCTAATTATATCTACTCCTGTTGACTTACCCAATTTTGAGAAGTTGCTTGGTGATGGAACTCAGCTTGGCTGTAGTTTCTCCTATGCTGTCCAGAAACATCCAGAAGGGCTTGCACAAGCATTTATTATTGGTGCCAATTTTATTGGAGATGATAATGTCGCATTGATCCTGGGAGATAATATATTCTACGGAGTGGGCCTGTCAAAATCCTTACAGCAGCATAATGACCCGGCAGGAGGCGTAGTATTTGCTTATCATGTGGCAGATCCTGAACGATATGGCGTCGTAGCGTTTGATGACTTGGGAATTGCAAAGTCTATTGAAGAAAAGCCTGCCAATCCAAAATCTAACTATGCCGTCCCGGGACTTTATTTCTACGACAATCAAGTTTTAGACATTGTTAAAAATATTAATCCTAGTGCACGTGGAGAACTCGAGATCACTGATGTGAACCGCGCTTATTTGGAGAAAGGCCAACTTCATGTTAGCGTACTTGACCGGGGTACGGCCTGGCTGGATACGGGTACCTTTGGGTCATTAATGCAAGCAGGGGAATTTGTTCGAGTCATCGAAGAGCGGCAAGGACAAAAAATAGGATGCATTGAAGAGGTAGCATATAGAATGGGTTATATAGATAGAGAGCAACTCAATGGATTGGCAAAACCTTTGGCAAAGAGCGGGTATGGGGACTATCTCTTAAATATTATGCCATCATGACCATAGAAGAGACGGGATTGGCCGGTTGTTTAATATTACAACCTGAAGTATTT
>Ga0114931_10000695_pt1 | contig 41750 bp, 42 predicted proteins | sample 2SBtaG_FD_89579 | JGI IMG/M metagenome (GOLD analysis project Ga0114931, IMG submission 89579) | Deep subsurface microbial communities from Kolumbo volcano to uncover new lineages of life (NeLLi) - 2SBTROV14_V59a metaG | ecosystem: Environmental > Aquatic > Marine > Volcanic | place: Kolumbo... | reverse complement strand
CCCTTATGATCGTCTTGGGCTGGGTTGCCGGCTGCGAAACGGCGTCTGCCAAATGTACGGCGTCATGCCGGCCGGGCAGGGTTACTACATCGTCAAAGGCAGCTGGTTGCCCCCGCGTATCAACATCGTCGGTTATGCCGATCAGGTCGACTGGCGGCAACTGGTTGGTCAGATCATCAGTGTTACCGAAACGGGTAATGTGCAGATTGAATAGCAGCGGGATTGTTATTCAGCCTGTGTTCAGTACAATCCGGCACAATGATCCTGTTCGGGGTTCAAAAGGAGAAAAGCATGAAACGACTGGCCGCGCCGATGTTATTGGTTTTTCTGGGCTTTCTGTCAGCCTGTGTGACCATCAACGTGTATTTTCCGGCCGCCGCCGCGGAAAAGGCCGCCGACCGGATCATTGACCAGGTGTATGGCGGGGATGCCGGGAAGGATAAGCCGTCTCCGGCGACGCCGGCCGAAATGACTCCCTCCAGTCCGGCAAGCTCGCTTCCGGGCGGTAACCTGCTCATTGGGCTGCTGGAGCTGATGGTGCCGAGTGTGCAGGCCGCAACGCCTAATTTCGATATTCAGACACCTGCGATCACCCAGCTTACCCGCAGTATGGAGAAACATCACAAGCAGCTGGCCCCTTTCTATGCCCAGGGCGGGGTCGGCATGACCCGCAACGGGGAAGTGGCGATCCGTGATCTTGCCTCCATTCCGCTGAAAGACCGTAACCAAGTCAAGAAACTGGTAGCTGCCGAAAACCGGGATCGCAAGGCGCTGTACCGCGAAATCGCCAGGGCCAACGGTCATCCCGAGTGGGAACCGGATATCCGCGCCACCTTTGCCCGGCGTTGGATTGCCCGGGCGCCCGCCGGCTGGTGGTATCAGAACAATCAGGGCCAGTGGTTACGGAAATAAGTGTCTCATCCATCATATGCATGTATTCGTCTTTGATATAGAAACCATCCCGGATGTGGAGGGAGGGCGTCGTCTGTATGGCCTGGACGGCCTGTCCGACGAGGATGTGGCCAAGGCCATGTTTCATCTGCGTCAGCAGGAAGCCGGCACCGACTTTCTGCGCCTGCATCTGCACCGTATCGTTGCGATCTCGGCGGTGTTCCGATCAGCGGACAATCTGAAAGTCTGGTCGCTGGGCGATAGCGAGGCGGACGAGAAGGAGCTGGTGCAGCGGTTTTTTGACGGTATTGAGCGTTACACGCCAACCCTGGTTTCCTGGAATGGGGGTGGCTTCGATCTGCCGGTGCTGCACTATCGGGCATTGAAACACGCGGTGGTGGCAGGCCGTTACTGGGACAGCGGTGACGGGGACCGGGAGTTCAAGTGGAACAATTATCTGAGCCGTTACCATGCCCGACATACCGACCTGATGGACGTATTGGCCGGTTACCAGCCGCGCGCCAACGCACCGTTGGATGAAATCGCCACCCTGCTGGGTTTTCCCGGTAAAATGGGCATGAGCGGTGCCAAGGTCTGGGATCAGTACCAGGCGGGTAACCTGGCGGGCATCCGGGATTATTGTGAAACCGATGTGCTGAACACTTATCTGGTGTATTTGCGCTATGAGTTGATGCGCGGTCGTCTGATGCCCGATGCATATAGAGCCGAATGCGACAAGTTGCGGGATTATCTGAGGCTGGAGAGCAAGCCGCACTTTGATGAGTTTCTTGAAGCCTGGAAGGATTGATTGAGCCGCCAAGGCGCCAAGTACGCCAAGATTGCCAAGATTGCCAAGATTGCCAAGAAAAACATATTTTCAGTATTCGTATTTTTTTCCGTCATTCCGGCGAAAGCCGGAATCCAGGAGGCTTGCAAAAACATGGACCCCGGCCTTATTCGAACTCGCGTAGCGAGTTGATGTATCCCTGATGGCCCCAAAGGGTTCTAGGGAGCACCGGGGTGACGAAGAGAAAACTGTTGCTGACTGAATATTATTACCTTGGCGTACTTGGCGGTTCAAATATTATTGATGGATGTATGACATGGCGCGTCGCCGTAAGCATAAACTTCCCACCGAACCCTTTCCCGCCAGCATAGAATCCCTCGCGCACGATGGCCGCGGTGTGGCGCACATCGACGGCAAGGCGGTATTTATCGATGGCGCCCTGCCGGGTGAAGCGGTGACCTTTCTTTATACCGCCAAACGCAAAAGCCATGATGAGGGCAAGGTGCACGAGGTGATCAGCGCATCCGACCAACGGGTGCCGCCCCGCTGTCCGCATGCCGGTGTCTGTGGCGGCTGCAGCCTGCAGCATCTGGATGCTGCGCAACAGATCCAGGCCAAGCAGCAGGTGTTGCTGGACAATCTTGAGCGGATCGGCAAGGTGAGGGCGGACACCATTCTGCCGCCACTCACGGGGCCGCACTGGGGATACCGTCACAAAGCGCGCCTCGGCGCCAAGCATGTGTTCAAGAAAGGCAAGGTACTGGTCGGGTTCCGGGAAAAACATGCGCCTTATGTGGCGGATCTTTCCCGCTGTGAGGTGTTACACCCGGCGGTCGGTGGGCGTATCGAAGCGTTGGCGGCTTTGATTCAGTCGCTGAGTATTTCGGCGGCCGTGCCGCAGGTGGAAGTGGCCGTCGGTGATGACACCCGGGTATTGATTTTCCGCGTTCTGGAAGAACCGGGCCCGGCCGACCGGGAACGATTGGCGGATTTCGCGCGGCGGCATGATCTGCACATCTATCTGCAGCCCAAAGGGCCGGACAGTGTGAGCTTATTGTGGCCGGACGCCTCGGTGCTGAGTTATACCTTGCCGGATTATGCCTTGGAGCTGCAGTTTCTGCCGAATGATTTCACCCAGGTGAACCCGGTCATCAACCGCAAGATGATTCCTCAGGCGCTAAAGCTGCTGGAACTGTCAGGGGACGAGACGGTACTGGATCTGTTCTGTGGATTGGGTAACTTCACCCTGCCAATCGCCAAGGCGACCGGCCGGGTGGTGGGTGTGGAAGGCGACGCCGGTCTGGTGCAGCGGGCGCGCGACAATGCCGTGCGCAATGGTATCGACAATGTGAGTTTTCACGTCTGTGATCTGACCGGGGATGTCGGCGCCGAATCCTGGTTGCGGGCGAAGTATGACAAGGTGCTGATCGATCCGCCCCGCAGCGGCGCGCAGGAACTGATGGCGTTGCTCGGCAAGTGGTCCCCGGAGCGGATCGTCTACGTCTCCTGCCACCCGGGTTCCCTGGCCCGGGATGCCGGGCTGCTGGTTCATGAACAGGGTTACCGCCTGGTAGCCGCCGGCGTCATGGACATGTTTCCCCACACTTCGCATGTGGAGTCCATGGCGTTGTTCGTCAAAGCGGGTCAGAGTATCAGGTAGCCGGCCAGTAGCGCAGCCAGGACAAACAGCCACACCTTGAAGATGGTCCTCACCGCGGTGAAAAAATGACTTTGCTCTTCGTTTTCGGCCAGTGTTTCGGTATCAACCGCTGGTTCGCTCGGTTCGCGGGGCAGGGGAGGCAGTTGGGCGTTGAAGCCAAGGGGTTCACTGGAACCCCATTTTCCAGGCTTGAACATGGCGACGATCTCCGCATTTCTTATAGTAGTTGACTGCGAAGTTAAGGGACTTGGCAGAAACTGTCAAGCGCAACCGGGCTGATCAGGGCAGCCCGGACTTGATCAGGCCAGTTTTTTGTATTTGATCCGGTGCGGTTGCTCGGCATCGTCGCCCAGACGGCGCTTGCGGTCGGCCTCATAGTCCGCATAGTTGCCCTCGAACCATTCCACCTGTGAATCGCCCTCGAAGGCCAGAATATGCGTGGCGATGCGGTCCAGAAACCAGCGGTCATGTGAGGTGACCAGTACGCAGCCGGGGAAGGCCAGCAGGGCTTCTTCCAGGGCACGCAGCGTTTCCACGTCCAGGTCGTTGGTGGGTTCATCCAGCATCAGGACATTGCCGCCGCTTTTCAATAGTTTGGCCAGGTGCACCCGGTTGCGTTCCCCGCCGGACAGGTCGCCGACCCGTTTCTGCTGGTCGGAACCGGCAAAATTGAAGCGGCTGACATAGGAGCGGGACTGGGTTTCGTATCGACCGACCTGGATGATGTCCTGCCCGTCAGAAATTTCTTCCCACACGGTTTTGCTGTCATCCAGCGCGTCACGGGACTGATCGACATAGGCCAGCTGCACCGTGTCGCCGACCCGCAGTTCGCCGGCATCCGGTTGTTCCTGGCCGCTGATCATGCGGAACAGGGTGGTTTTGCCGGCCCCGTTGGGGCCGATGATTCCGACGATGGCACCGTGCGGAATGTTGAAAGACAGCCGGTCGATCAACAGGCGCTCGCCGAACGATTTTTTCAGATCCCGGGCCTCGATCACCACATCGCCCAGTCTTTCTCCGGGGGGGATGTAGATTTCCGCGGTTTCATTGCGTTTCTGGAAATCCTGGGATTGCAGCTCATCGAATCGCGCCAGGCGCGCCTTGCTCTTGGCGTGCCGCCCCTTGCGGTTGGCGCGAACCCATTCCAGTTCCGCCTTGATGGCGCGTTCGCGGGCCGACTGCTCTTTCTGCTCCTGTTCCAGACGTTTCTCCTTGGCTTCCAGCCAGGTGGAATAATTGCCTTCGAACGGAATGCCCATGCCACGGTCGAGTTCCAGGATCCAGCCCGCGACATTATCGAGAAAATACCGGTCATGAGTGACGGCGACCACGGTACCGGGAAAGTCGTGCAGAAAACGCTCCAGCCAGGCGACCGACTCGGCATCCAGATGGTTGGTGGGTTCGTCCAGCAGCAGCATATCCGGGTTGGACAGCAGCAGTTTGCACAGCGCCACGCGGCGGCGTTCCCCGCCGGACAGTTTGCTGACATCGGCCTCCCAGGGCGGCAGGCGCAGCGCATCGGCGGCGACGTCGAGTTTATGATCGAGGTTGTGGGAATCACTGGCCTGCAGAATATTTTCCAGCCGCGCCTGTTCGGCGGCCAGGGCGTCGAAATCGGCATCCGGCTCGGCATAGGCAGCATAGACGGCTTCCAGTTTTTGTTGTGCCTCGGCGATTTCACCCAGGCCTTCCTCGACATTGCCGCGCACGTCCTTGTCCGGGTTGAGCTGGGGTTCCTGGGGCAGGTACCCGACCTGGATACCGGCCTGGGCGCGGGCCTCGCCCTCGATTTCTGTGTCCACTCCGGCCATGATGCGCAGCAAAGTGGATTTGCCCGAGCCGTTCAGACCCAGCACGCCGATCTTGGCGCCGGGGAAGAAGGACAGGGAGATATCTTTGAGAATCCAGCGCTTAGGTGGGACCAGCTTGCCCAAGCGGTTCATGGTGTAGACGTATTGAGCCATAATATTTATACCATCAGTTCCGTTGGCAAATCGGGCATTATAGACCTTGTACGCCAGCGGCAAAACCGCCGCCAGGCGTAGCCCGGTGCCGCGCCGCGGGAAAATCCGGTATGATGAGCGGCTTGTTTCTTATCAGCCGGTTGGCGTTTCAGAGGTAAATCGATGTTCACGACAGATATGACCATTGCGGGTTTCGATGATGAGCTGGCACAGGCCATCGCCAATGAGGAAAAACGCCAGGAAGACCATATCGAACTGATCGCCTCCGAGAACTATACCAGTCCGCGGGTCATGGAAGCGCAGGGCTCGGTCCTGACCAACAAATACGCCGAGGGCTATCCCGGCAAACGCTATTATGGCGGGTGTGAGTTTGTCGACGTCGCCGAACGGCTGGCCATCGAGCGCGCCAAACAGTTGTTCGGCGCCGACTACGCCAATGTCCAGCCACACTCAGGTTCCCAGGCCAATGCCGCGGTCTATATGGCCCTGTGCGAGCCGGGCGATACGGTACTGGGTATGAGCCTGGCCGATGGCGGTCATCTGACGCACGGTTCCAAGGTGAATTTTTCCGGCAAGCTCTATCATGCCGTACAGTATGGTCTGAACCCGGAAACCGGCCTGGTCGATTACGATCAGATCCAGGCGCTGGCCAGCGAGCACAAGCCGAAAATGATCGTCGGTGGTTTTTCCGCGTATTCGCGTACCATGGACTGGAATATTTTCCGCGAGATTGCCGACAGCGTCGGCGCCTGGCTGTTCGTCGACATGGCCCATGTGGCCGGCCTGGTGGCCGCCGGGCTTTATCCCAGTCCGGTGCAGATTGCCGACGTCACCACCACCACCACCCACAAGACCCTGCGTGGCCCACGAGGCGGTCTGATACTGGCCAAGGCCAATGAGGTGGTGGAGAAAAAACTCAATTCACTGGTGTTTCCGGGTACCCAGGGTGGACCCCTGATGCATGTGATCGCCGCCAAGGCGGTGTCCTTCAAGGAAGCATTACAGCCCGAATTCAAGGACTATCAGCAACAGGTCCTGGACAATGCCCGCGCCATGGCGGCGGTGCTGATGGAGCGGGTCTACAAGATCGTTTCCAAGGGTACCGATGATCATCTGTTCCTGGTTGACCTGATCGACAAAGGGATTACCGGCAAGGCCGCCGATGCGGCGCTGGGTAATGCCAATATCACGGTGAACAAGAACGCGGTGCCCAACGACCCGCAGTCTCCTTTCGTCACCAGTGGTATCCGTGTCGGTACGCCGGCCATGACCACCCGCGGTTTCAAAGAAGCCGAGGCCAGGCAGCTGGCCGGCTGGATCAGCGATATTCTCGATGATGTGGAAAACCCGTCGGTGCAGGATGCCGTGCGCGCCAAGGTGCTCGAACTCTGTGCCCGCTTCCCGGTGTATGCCAAGTGACCCATGCATTGTCCGTTCTGTAACGCGGAGGAAACCAAGGTCATCGATTCGCGCCTGGCCAGTGACGGCGCCCAGGTGCGGCGCCGCCGGGAATGCGCGCGTTGCAGCGAACGCTTCACCACGTTCGAGCAGGCGGTGCTGGTCATGCCGCGCATCGTCAAAAATGACGGTACCCGGGAACCATTCAACGAAGAGAAACTGCGTTCCGGCATGTTGCGAGCGCTGGAAAAAAGGCCGGTTTCGACCGAGTTGGTGGAAAGTGCCATCGAACGGATTCAGCATCGGTTGCATGCCAGCGGCGAACGGGAGATGCCCTCGCTGCTGGTCGGCGAAATGATTATGGATGAGCTGCGCGATCTGGACCAGGTGGCCTATGTGCGGTTTGCGTCGGTGTATCGCAGCTTCCAGGATGTGAATGCTTTCCGGGAAGAAATCGAACGGCTGGAGAAGGCGCCTTCGCCGGAAGAACGGCGCGGCCAGATTCCTCTGTTGCCAGAAGACGAACAATGAGCGATGCGCGGTACATGGCCCTGGCGCTGCAGCTGGCGCGCAGGGGGCTGTACACTACCGATCCCAATCCCCGGGTGGGCTGTGTGCTGGTGAACGACGGTGACATTGTCGGGCAAGGCTGGCATGAACGGGTCGGTGAGCCGCATGCCGAGCGCCATGCGCTGGCACAGGCCGGCGAGCGTGCCAGAGGGGCGACCGCCTATGTGACCCTGGAGCCCTGTTCGCATCATGGCCGTACGCCGCCCTGTGCCGAGGGTTTGATCGAAGCCGGCGTCACCCGGGTGGTGGCGGCGATGGAGGACCCCAACCCGCAGGTTTCGGGGCGGGGGCTGGCAAAACTGCAAGCCGCCGGTATCGAGATCCACCGTGGTCTGATGCGGGCAGAGGCCGAGGCGCTGAATCCCGGCTTTATCCAGCGCATGCGCTGCGGCAGGCCTTATGTGCGGTGCAAACTGGCCATGAGCCTGGATGGCCGCACGGCGATGGCTGCGGGTGAAAGCCGCTGGATCACCGCTGCTCAGGCGCGTGCCGATGTGCACCGCTTGCGGGCGCGCAGTTCGGCCGTCGTGACCGGGATCGGCACGGTAATGAGTGATGACCCGTCCCTCAACGCCCGCGTGGCGGGGCTGGCCGGGGATGCGCTCAAACAACCGTTGCGGGTAGTCTTGGACAGCCATCTGTCCATGCCCGCCACGGCCAAGATGCTGACGCTGCCCGGTGAAACCCTGGTGGTGACCACAGTGGGCGGAAGTGACGCGGCCGAGCCTTTGATCAAGGCCGGTGCCGAGGTGGTGTGCCTGCCGGCCAAGGCCGGAAAAGTGGATCTGACGGCCTTGCTGGAACGGTTGGCGCGGCGGGAGATCAACGAGGTGCTGGTGGAGGCCGGGGCTGAGCTGGCCGGCGGTTTTTTACGCGCCGGTCTGCTGGATGAGCTGATCGTTTATCTGGCCCCGCATATCATGGGAGATCAGGCGCGGGGTCTGTTTCATCTGCCGGGACTGGACAGCATGGATCAGCGCATCGCACTCGACATCGAGGAAATCCGTGCCGTGGGTAAAGACTGGCGTATTACCGCAAGACCGCTGGAAAGATCTGTTTAGTCATGCCGGCTTTTGCCGGGATGACACACCGGTCAGGCTTTCCTGAAGAGGTAAGACTATGTTCACAGGCATCATTGAAGCCATAGGCGAAATCGCCGTTCTGGAACCCAAGGGCACTGACCTGCGGGCACGTATTCTGACCGGCAAGCTGGATTTGTCCGACGTGCAGTTGGGTGACAGTATTGCTGTCAGCGGAGTCTGTCTGACCGCCGTCGAGTTGCCGGGCGATGGTTTCTGGGCCGATGTTTCGGGGGAAACCCTGGCGCGCACCGTCTTGGGTGATTTCAAGACCGGTTCCCGGGTGAATCTGTAGAAAGCACTGACGCCCAGCACCCGTCTCGGCGGGCACCTGGTCAGTGGTCATGTGGACGGCGTGGGAGAAGTCGTCGGTCGCCGTTCCGACGGACGTTCGGAACGCTTCAGTATCCGGGCGCCGGATGAACTGGCCAAGTACATTGCCGAAAAGGGCTCGATCTGCGTGAATGGCGTAAGCCTCACGGTGAATTCGGTAGAGGGTTCGGTGTTCGATCTGAATATCGTACCGCATACCCTGAAGGAAACCACGATAGATGAATTCAAGCCGGGTACCCGGGTGAATCTGGAAGTGGATGTGATTGCGCGTTATCTGGAACGCCTGCTGCTGGGCGATCAGGCTGCGCAGCCCGGCAGTCGGATCACGGCCGGTTTTCTGGCCGAACACGGGTTTATGAAATGAAAAATATCCTGATCGATTCAGCAGTCGTCATTCCGGTGCAGGCCGGAATCCAGGACCAGGAACCCCTGGCCCCGGCCTTATTCGAACTCGCGTAGCGGGTTGAGGTATCCCTGATGATCCCGCAGGGTTCCAGGGACGCCGGGACGAAGTGATCGGGTATCCAGGAAAATATTGTTATGAACGCTACATTAAAGAAGAAATCATGGGCTTACACACAACCGAAGCACTGATCGAGGACATCCGCCAGGGCAAAATGGTGATCCTGATGGATGACGAAGATCGCGAAAACGAGGGCGACCTGGTGATGGCCGCCAGTCATGTGACGCCGGAGGCCATCAACTTCATGGCCCGGTATGGCCGTGGCCTGATCTGCCTGACCCTGACGCATTCCCGTTGTGAGCAGTTGAAACTGCCGCTCATGGTGCAGGATAACACCGCCCAGTTGAGCACCGCTTTTACCGTCAGTATCGAGGCCGCTGAAGGGGTGACCACCGGTATCTCGGCCGCCGACCGTGCCACCACGGTTCAGGCGGCCGTGGCCCCCGATGCCAGACCGGATGATCTGGTTCAGCCGGGGCATGTCTTTCCCCTGATGGCGCAACCCGGTGGGGTGCTGACCCGGGCCGGGCATACCGAGGCCGGCTGCGATCTGGCGCGTCTGGCCGGCGTCGAGCCGGCGGCGGTGATCGTGGAGATACTCAACGAGGACGGCAGCATGGCGCGGCGTCCCGACCTGGAAAAATTTGCCCATGAACACGGAATCAAAATGGGCACCATTGCGGACCTGATCCATTACCGGATCGAGAATGAAAAGACCATTGAACGGGTTGCGGAGTCCGAACTGCCTACCGAATACGGGGATTTTCATCTCATTGCTTATGAAGACGGGATCGACAAAGATGTGCATCTGGCCCTGGTGCATGGCGAAGTGGATTTTTCGGCATCGGTGCTGGTGCGGGTGCATGTGCAGGGAACCTTGTGTGACCTGCTGGGAGCCACCACCGGTGACTTCGGTTGGCCGCTGCGCCGTGCCCTGCAGCGGGTGGCCAAAGAAGGCGCGGGCGTCATTATCGTGCTGGGCAAGCCGGAAAGTCCGCGGCACCTGGTTAGCCGCATACGCAACTATGCCAGTGGCGAACAGCCTGCGGAACAACCGCACCGCCTACGCGAGGATCTGCGCACTTATGGTATCGGCGCCCAGATCCTGGCTGATCTCGGGGTGCGCAAGATGCGCGTGTTGAGTGCGCCGAAAAAAATGCACGGCATTACCGGGTTTGGGCTGGAAGTGACCGAGTATGTGCCTTGTGACTGAGCGAAGAAACCTGTTGTCAGACAGCGGTGATTCAGACGATTTACGAAGTGGAAACTTGAGATGACGAAGATGACAGAGATTGAAGGTAAGCTGGTAATAAAGGGTAAGCGCTTTACCCTGCTGGTGGCGCGGTTCAACAGCTTTGTGGTGGAGAGTCTGCTGGACGGCGCGGTGGACTGTCTGGTGCGGCACGGCGCGGATAAGAAAGATCTGGAAGTGATCCGGGTGCCGGGGGCATTTGAAATGCCGCTGGCGGCCAAGAAGCTGGCGGCGGGAAAAAAATATGATGCGATAATCGCCCTGGGTGCCGTGATCCGGGGGGGGACCCCGCATTTCGAATATGTGGCCGGAGAATGCACCAAGGGGCTGGCGCAGGTCGGCATGCAGTATGAACTGCCGATCGCTTTCGGGGTGTTGACCGTGGACAGTATCGAGCAGGCGATCGAACGCGCCGGCACCAAGGCCGGTAACAAAGGGGTCGAGGCCGCTATGTCGGCGATCGAAATGGTCAATCTGATGTCCGAGCTCGACGCTTGAATGCCGGGCACTTGATGAACGCGCAATCGCACCCCCCCAAAGTGTCCAGCGGCGCGCGCAGCAAGGCGCGCCGGGTCGCGCTGCAGGCTTTGTACCAATGGCAGATGACAGCCGCTCAGCCGGAAGAACTGATCGCCCAGTACGAAGCGGATCAAGCACAGTTCGGCGGGGCTGACAGCGCTTATTTTGAGGAGTTGGTGTATAAAGTGATCGACCGCTCGGAAGCCCTGGATGCGCAGATAGCCGCCTGCCATAAACGTAAAGCACAGGATGTCGATCCGATCGAAAAGGCCGTTTTGCGGATTGCCACCTATGAGCTGGCGGAACGCCTGGATGTGCCCTACAAGGTAGTGATCAATGAAGCGGTAGCCCTGGCGAAAAAATTCGGTGCCGAGCAATCGCATACTTTCGTCAACGGTATACTGGATAAACTGGCGAAAACCCTTCGTGCCGTGGAGCACCCGAAGGGTCAGGGTGGTGAAGCGCCGGGCTGGGGTGAGTCGTCCTGATCCGGGTGACTGTGGAAAGCCTGGGTTGCCATAAATGGAATGCCTTGCGCCGGAGTAAGAGACAACCAATGAAGGTCTGATTGATTCGACAACCGTCATTCCGGGCAGGCGGGAGCACCTCTGGCACCGGCGAAGTCAATCCAGGAAAATCAAATAACTGGATCCCGGCCTTTAGTCGAACTCGCACCGCGAGTTGATGTATCCCTGATGATCCCGAAGGGATCTTGGGACGCCAGGATGACGACTCTATCGGCCCCAAGCCCGACTGATTATTCAATGAACAGGATTGGTCTGACTCCCCGATGATTCTATGCGTCTAGACGAGTTCTCACTTATCGAGCAATATTTCCAGCGTTCATCGTCACGCGATGATGTGCTGTACGGCATCGGTGATGATGCCGCCGTAGTATCGGTTCCCCGGGGTTATGAACTGGTCACTGCGGTGGATACGCTGGTGGCCGGCGTGCATTTCCCCGTCGCCGGCCAGCCTTATGATATCGGTTACAAGGCGCTGGCGGTGAATCTGAGCGATCTGGCGGCGATGGGAGCGGAACCGGCCTGGGCAACCCTGGCGCTCACGTTGCCAGAGGCCGACGCGGGGTGGCTGGACGATTTTACGCGGGGTTTTTTCGCGCTTGCCGGGGAATATAATGTGGCGCTGGTCGGTGGGGATACCACACGCGGCCCCTTGACCGTCACACTGCAGTTGCAGGGCCTGGTGCCAGCGGGACAATCGGTCATGCGGGGCGGAGCGCAACCGGGTGATCACCTGTTGGTCACCGGGACACTGGGTGACGCGGGCCTGGGACTGGCTTATGCTCAGGGTGACCGCTCGGGTAACGGGGAAGCCGTGGATTATGTGCTCCGGCGGCTGAACCGGCCGGAACCCCGGGTCGAGGCGGGAGTGGCTTTGCGAAGCCTGGCCTCCGCCATGATCGATATTTCCGATGGTACCCTGGCAGATTTGCAGCATATTCTGGATGCCAGTGGTTGCGGGGCGACTGTGCAAGTTGACGATCTGCCACGATCCACGCCTTTTCAAATGCTGGTCAGTGCCGATCAAGCCGAATGGTATAGTCTGCCTCTGCAGGCCGGGGATGATTTTGAGCTGTTGTTCAGCGTGCCGGAAACCCAGCTGGAAGAGGTCCGGCGTAGCCTGTCCGGGGTGCCGCTGACGCCTATCGGCCGGATCGAATCCGCCCCCGGACTGCGTTGTATCGATCGCCATGGCACTCCCTTTACCATTGAAAAGACCGGTTACCGGCATTTTGACTGAATGATGATGAGACCGCCCCTGACCCTGTTGCGTGACCCCGGCCATTTTCTGGCGCTGGGTTTTGGCAGTGGTTATGCGCCGCGTGCGCCGGGTACGGCCGGTACCCTGACGGCCATCCCTCTGTGGTGGCTGATGAGCCTGCTGCCGGCCTGGGCTTATGGCATCCTGTTGCTGCTGATCAGCATCCTGGGGGTGTGGCTGTGCGGAAGAACCGCCCGTGCCCTGGGGACGCATGACCACCCGGCCATTGTCTGGGACGAGTTTGCCGGTTTGTTGCTGAGCCTGTGGCTGGCTCCGGCCGGCTGGATCTGGGTGGTGCTGGGATTCGGGCTGTTTCGTTTGTTCGATATCGTAAAACCCTGGCCGATCCGGGTTCTGGATCGCCAGGTCAAAGGCGGGCTCGGGATCATGGCGGATGACCTGCTGGCGGGTCTGTTCGCCTGGCTGTGTTTACAGGCGATTGCCTGGGGCGTGGCGTATGCGGCCTGAGTGGCTGCTGGCGCTGCTATTGTGCGGCTTCGCTCTGCCCGGCATGGCCTCCGAGGACCCGCCGCGGGTGGAAGTGGTGGGGCGTTTTCAGGATCGGGTGGTGTTGCTGATCAATGGAGAACGGCACATCCTGTCGCCAGGGCAGCGCTCGCCGGAAGGGGTGGTGCTGAAGCAGGTGCGTGACGATGGAGCGATGGTGGAAATCGCCGGTCAGGAACGCTTCGTGCGCATGGGCGCCGTGCTGCGACCGTCATCCGCTGACGATCGCGGCGCGCAGTCACCCCGGGTGGATATTTACCGGGATAACCGCGGTATGTTTAACACCGTGGGTTCTATCAATGGCCTGCCGGTGCCGTTTCTGGTCGATACCGGTGCCACCAATATCGCCATGAATGCCGCTATGGCCCGGCGACTCGGTATAGACTACCGACTACAGGGCCGGCAGAGCTGGGTACAGACCGCGTCCGGAGTTGAGCCCGTGTACCAGGTGAATCTGGAGCGGGTGAAAGTCGGTGAGATCGAGCTGCGCAATATCGCGGCGGTGGTACTGGAAGGGGAACAACCCGCACGGACTTTGCTGGGTATGTCGTTTTTGAAGCGCCTGGAAATGATCAACCGGGGTGACCGGTTGACACTGCGTAAAAACTATTGAGGAAGCCCGATGGCGGAGGAACAGGCGGAACTGAAAATGAATATCGGTGGCGCGATGCAGTTGCAGATCGCCGGCGATGACATCAAAAAATTTGTGGTCAGAGCCATCGGATTTCTCAAAGACGGCAGCGTGATCGTCACCATGCCGCGGGTGGACGGCAAGCCTCTGGCTCTGCGTGAAGGGCAACCCCTGGTGGTGAGGATGATGTCCGGTACCATGATGTACGCCTTCAATTCCGCTGTTTTGCTGACCAGTATGCGACCCTACGCGCATATGCACCTGGCTTATCCCAAGCAGTTCGAAAGCATCGTGGTACGCAAGGCCATGCGGGTGGAGACCCGTCTGCCCATCAAAGTGGCTCATGTCGATATCGATGCCCCTCAGAACAGTCTGGTTTCTTCCGCTGCCATTACCGATCTGAGCACCTCGGGTGCACTGATCGAGTGTGATATCCAACTGGCCAAACCGGGGGATGTCGTTTCTCTCAGCGCCAACCTGCAGGTGGCGGGTACGGAGAAGGTTCTGAAGCTGCATACCACCGTGCGTTCGGTACGCCAGCGCGAGGACGACACCGATGGCCTGCCGGTTTACCTGCATGGCACCGAGTTCGAGTTGCTGGAAGAGATGGAGGCTATTTTGCTGCACGGCTATGTCTACGAGCAATTGCACCAGCACGAATAAGTTCTAGGGACGCCGGGACGAGAGGTCAATCAGACTTTTCCTGGCCCGTGACAGGTCCAGAAGTAAATTTCCCCCGCGTTTGACCGCTAAACATTAGGAAAGGAAGCTCGCTTAAAACCCTATTTTTCGCGGGGAATTATGATGATCAAACGCATAGCGACCAGTGAATTACGCACCGGAATGTTTATCCACGATCTGGACTGTGGATGGATGGAACACCCGTTTGTGAAAAACAAATTTGCCGTGGAAAATCCACAGATTGTGCAGAAAATCGCCAGTGCCGGTATCCGTCATGTCTATATCGACACCGCCCAGGGCAAGGATGTCGAGCACGCTCCGACCCTGGAAGAGGTGGATGCCGGGTTGCAACAGGAACTGGAAGCGGCCGTGGAAGACGCCGATAACGAGCCTGCGGTCAGCGTTGCCGAAGAGCGGGATCGAGCCCAACGTCTGTTTCGTGAGGCGACCTCGGTGATCCGCAACCTGATGGAAGACACCCGGGTCGGCAAACAGGTCGAGATGGCCGGCATCAACCCGGTGGCCGAGAAAATGGTGCAGTCGGCTTTCCGCAATCATCATGCGCTGACCGGTATTTCCCGTATCAAGAGCAAAGATGAATATACCTTTATGCATTGTGTTTCGGTGGCCGGCCTGATGATCAGCTTTGCCAAGGAACAGGGCCTCCCGGAAGAAACCATTCATCAGGTGGCGATCGGTGGTCTGATCCACGATATCGGCAAGACTCTGGTGCCGCAGGAGGTGCTGAACAAGCCCGGGCGTCTGGAGCCTGACGAATTCGAGATCATGAAGACCCATGTCACTCACAGCCGTGACATATTGCAGGAAACCACCGGTATATCAGATACCGCGATGGATGTGTCGGTGCTGCATCACGAGCGCATGGATGGAACCGGTTATCCCCTGGGTCTGAGTGGCAGGGAAATCAGCCTGATCGGCCGGATGTCCGCCATCGTCGATGTGTATGATGCACTGACCTCGGTGCGAGTTTACAAGGATGCCTGGGAACCGACCCTGGCACTGAAAAAGCTGATGGAATGGTCACCGGATTATTTCGATCAGGGCCTGGTACAACATTTCATCAAGTGCCTGGGGATCTATCCGGTGGGCTCGGTGGTGCAACTGGATTCCGGTCTGGTCGGGGTGGTCATGGAACTGGGAGATGATATGTTACGGCCGCAACTGAAAATCATCTACAACGCCAGGAAAAAATGTTACGAAAAGATCCGGGATCTCGATCTGGGCAAAGCCCGGAATGACCGGGTTACCCGGACCGTGTCGCCCGCCGACTATGGCATCAACCTGGCCGATTTCCTGTGAAATCAGTGCAAGGGATTGCTTCTCAGGCTTCCTTGTCCTTGACGATCATGGCATAGGCCGAATGATTGTGGATGGACTCGAAGTTTTCTGATTCGACGGTATAAGCCAGGATGCGCTCATCGGCATTCAGCCGCGCCGCCACATCGCGGACCATATCCTCGACAAATTTCGGATTATCGTAAGCCCGCTCGGTGACGTGCTTTTCGTCCGGGCGTTTCAGCAGGCCATACAGTTCGCAGGATGCTTCCTGCTCGACGATGTAGATGATTTCCTCGATCCAGACAAAATATCGCGTTCGGACATTGATGGTGACGTGGGAGCGCTGATTATGGGCGCCGTAATCAGAAATTTTCTTGGAGCAGGGGCACAGGCTGGTGACCGGCACCACCACTTTGATGTTGGTATGCGCCTGGTCGCCCTCGATCTCACCGATAAAGGTCACCTGGTAATCCATCAGACTCCGGACCCCGGACACCGGCGCGGTCTTGTTGATGAAGTACGGAAAACTCATTTCGATATGTCCGGCCCCGGCTTCCAGCAGTTCGTTCATTTCCGCCAGCATTTCCTTGAACGACCTGACCGTGATTTCTTTTTCGTGGCGGTTGAGTATTTCCACGAAGCGGGACATATGGGTGCCTTTGAAATTATGCGGCAGATTCACGTACATATTGAAGCAGGCGATGGTGTGCTGCTCACCGTCGGAACGGTCGCTGACCCGCACCGGATGACGGATATCCTTGATGCCGACTTTATCGATCGGTATGTGGCGGGTATCCCGGCTGTTTTGTACGTCGGCGATGTTGGCCGCTGATGCATCGTTCATGGGTGTTCTCATTCCTCTGTATAGGTCACGCAGGCCCGGTCGGTTTCCCACAGGGTGACGGCACTGACTCGGACCTGTTCACTGTCCAGTTGCCGTGACAATTCACGGTAAAAATAGGCGGCGATGTTTTCCGCCGTCGGGTTCAGTCCGGTGAAGGGATCCAGCTCGTTCAGATATTGATGGTCGAGCCGTTCCCCGATGGTGCGGGCCGCTTGTTTGATGTTTTTGAAATCGATGGCCATGCCGACCTCATCCAGGCCGCAGGCAACCACTTCGGTTTCGACTTTCCAGTTGTGACCGTGCATGCGTGCACAGGCGCCGGGGTAATCGCGCAGAGTATGCGCGGCGGCGAATTCGGTCAGAACACGGAGTCGGTACTGGGCAGACACGGGCGATTCCAGAGTGAAAAACTAGGAGACTAAGCGATCAGCATCGGCGCCGCAATTTCCAGCAGAGAGCCGCTGGTTAATCCGCTGAGCGATCGATTCGGGGTTCAGGCCGCATTCGGCGAGCAGTTCTTCGCGGCTGCCCTGGTTCAGAAAACGGTCCGGCAGGCCCAGCATCAGCAGCTCCGTCGGGAGGTGCGCCGCCGACAATGATTCGGCCACCGCGCTGCCGGCGCCACCGGCCAGCGCATTGTCTTCCAGAGTGACCAGCAGACAATGGTTCAAGGTCAGCTCGGCCAGTAATTCCTGATCGAGGGGTTTGATGAACCGCATATTCACCACGCTGGCATCGAGCTGTTCACCCACTTCCAGCGCTGTATCCAGCAGGCTGCCGAAAGCCAGGATCGCCACCCGTTGCCCCTGCCGGCAGACTTGCGCCTTGCCGATTTCGAGGCTGTTCAGTTCCGCTTCGATGTGGCTGCCGTGGCCTTTGCCGCGGGGATAACGCACGGCGGCCGGTTGGCCGCTGCGGTGGGCGGTACTGAGCATCTGCCGGCATTCGTTTTCGTCGGCCGGCGCCATGATCAGCAGATTGGGTATGCAACGCAGATAACTCAGGTCGAAGCTGCCGGCGTGAGTCGCCCCATCAGGTCCCACCAAGCCGGCCCGGTCGATGGCGAAGGTGACCGGCAGATTCTGAATGGCCACGTCATGGATCAGCTGGTCGTAGCCACGTTGCAGGAAGGTCGAGTAAATGGCCACCACCGGATGATAGCCTTCACAGGCCAGGCCGGCAGCCAGGGTGACCGCATGTTGTTCGGCGATGCCGACGTCGTAATAGCGGTCCGGGTACCGTTCGGAAAACTTCACCAGTCCGGAACCTTCGCGCATGGCGGGGGTGATGGCGATCAGCCGTGGGTCGTCGGCGGCCATATCGCAGATCCAGTCACTGAACACCTGGGTATAGGTCGGTGTGGTTTCACCACCGCCGCGGGTGGCGCCGGTGGCGGGATCAAATCCGCCCACGCCATGGAAGGCACAGGGGTTTTTTTCCGCCGGTGCATAACCTTTGCCTTTGCGGGTGACGATATGTAGTAAGCGCGGACCGCTTTCGCTGCGCAGGTTGCGCAATGTCCTGACCAGTCCCGGGAGGTCGTGGCCGTCGATGGGGCCGACATAATTGAAACCCAGTTCCTCGAACAGGGTGCCGGGGACGACCATGCCTTTCATGTGTTCCTCGGCGCGTCGCGCCAGTTCGGCGGCGGCATGGGGCATAGTCTGTAATACCCGCTTGCCGCCTTTGCGCATGGTGGCATAGGTGCGACCGGCCAGGATACGGCCGAAATAATTCGACAGAGCACCGACATTGGGGGAGATCGACATGTCGTTGTCGTTGAGGATCACCAGCAGGTCGTGACCCAGATCGCCGGCATGGTTGAGGGCTTCGAAGGCCTGTCCGGCAGTCATCGCGCCGTCACCGATAATCGCGACAACCTTGCGTTGCCCGCCTTCCTTGGCGGCGTCGATCGCCATGCCGGTGGCGGCGCTGATGGAAGTGCTGAAATGACCGACGCCGAAGCTGTCATAGTCGCTTTCTGAACGTTTCGGAAAGCCGGACAGACCGTCTTTGCGGCGCAGGGTGGCCATGGCGTCGCGGCGACCGGTCAGAATTTTATGGGCATAGCTTTGGTGTCCGACGTCCCATACCAGCCGGTCCTGGGGGGTATTGAACACATAGTGCAGGGCGATGGTCAGTTCGACGGTACCCAGGCTGGCGGCCAGATGTCCGCCGGTACGGCTGATACTGTCGATCAGAAAGGCCCGCAGCTCGGCCGCCAGCGTGGCGAGTTGCCCGGCCTCCAGGCAGCGCAAATCTTCCGGGAAATCAATCCGATGCAGTAGCGGAAAGGCGGGCTGGGTCATCTGTTACCGGTCACCTGGGCGAAGTAAACAAGCCATTATCCTAGCTGGCGGAAGGATATTCAATAGAGCCGGCCAGCCAGCCGTGTCCGGTGCGGGTCAATGTTTCCGGGAAATGATGTAACCGGCCAGCCAGCGCAGAGGGTCGGCACGCTGGTCCAGTCGTTGCAAAGAGTCATGGGCTTCCGCTATCAGCTCTGTGGCGCGTTGCCTGGCCCCTTCCAGACCCAGCAGGGCCGGATAAGTGGCTTTTTCATGGTCGATATCCGAGCCCACGGTTTTGCCCAGAATCAGGGTGTCGCCCTCGATATCCAGGATGTCGTCCTGGATCTGGAAAGCCAGGCCGATGCATTTGGCGTAGTGATCCAGGTGGTGCAGGGTGGTTTCATCCGCGTCGCCATGCAGGGCGCCGAGCAGCACGCTGGTGCGGATCAGGGCGCCGGTTTTGTGAATATGCAGGCTTTCGAGTTCAGCGATTTCCAGCTGTTCTCCCTCGCTGGCCAGATCCAGGGACTGACCGCCGACCATGCCCCGGGAGCCGGCCGCGCGGGCCAGGCGCGCGATCATGTCCAGACGTCGTTCCGGCGTGGCCGGGGAAGCGTCGGCCAGGGTCTGGAAGGCCAGCGCCTGCAGGGCGTCGCCGGCCAGTATCGCCTCCGCTTCGCCGTAGACCTTGTGGCAGGTGGCTTTGCCGCGGCGCAGGTCGTCGTCATCCATGGCCGGCAGATCGTCGTGGATTAGTGAATAAACATGAATACATTCCACCGCCACGGCAGCGGCATCCAGCCGGTCGGGGGTGACTCCGACCGCTTTGCCGGCGGCGTAGACCAGTACCGGCCGGATGCGTTTGCCGGCGCCCAGCGTGGCGTAGCGCATGGCCTCATGTAAGGCGGATGGTGGACGATTGCCGGCCGGCAGGGTTTGTGTCAGGGCGGTTTCGACGCGCTCCCGGCATGCCTCGAGATAGTTCTGCAAAGCAGGATTAATCTGGGTCACGCTCGAAAGGAACCGGTTCGCCGTCCGGCGACAGGAGCTGGTCGACTTTTTGTTCGGCGCCGGCCAGCGCCTGCTGGCAATTACGGGTCAGTTCGATACCGCGCTCGAACGACTTCAATGACTCTTCAAGTGACAGGTCACCCTGCTCCATTTTTTCGACCAGGGCCTCGAGTTCAGCCAGGGCTTTTTCAAAATCCAGCGGGTCGGTTTTTTTGCGTGCCACGTTCCTGCGGACTCCGGTTGATGAAGTCTGCTTACCCTACTTGAGCGACTGCGAGGGGTCAATCAGTCCTGCCTGATCGTCCAGCAGTTTGGTACTTGACATTGGTTTAGAATAATTCTAGATTATAACCCAGATTTAGACTGATTCTAAATCTAGTTAAGGACCTTTCCATTCTCATTGACGGAGGAAATCATCATGTCTCTGAAAGGCAGCAAGACCGAAGATAATCTCAAAGCCGCTTTTGCGGGTGAATCCCAGGCCAACCGCCGTTATCTGTATTTCGCATCCAAGGCCGATGTCGAAGGCTATAACGACATCGCGGCGTTGTTCCGTTCCACCGCCGAAGGTGAAACCGGACATGCGCACGGCCACCTGGAGTATCTGGAAGAGTGCGGTGACCCCGCCACCGGATTACCGATTGGCGGCACATCCGACAATCTGAAGGCCGCGGTGGCCGGTGAAACGCATGAATACACCGATATGTATCCGGGTATGGCCAAAACCGCCCGTGACGAAGGATTCGATGAAATTGCGGACTGGTTTGAAACGCTGGCCAAGGCAGAGCGTTCGCACGCCAATCGTTATCAGAAAGCACTGGACGAAATGGAATAAGTCGTACGCAAGTGGTTACCGGCTGCCCTTGGCAGCCGGTACGGTTACAACACTGATCCGATATTGCAGGAGGGCAACAAATGACGCAGCGTGAAGGTAATCTGGAAGCTCCGACCCGGCACCCCATCGATTGGAAGTCGGCGGAATTCCTGGACGAAGACTCGCTGTACCAGGAACTGGAACGGGTATTCGATATCTGTCACGGTTGTCGCCGCTGTGTCAGCCTGTGCCAGTCTTTTCCGACGCTGTTCGATCTGGTGGATGAATCACCGAGCCTGGAAATGGACGGGGTCAAAAAGGAAGATTACTGGCAGGTGGTCGATCACTGCTACCTGTGTGATCTGTGTTTCATGACCAAATGTCCTTATGTGCCACCGCATGAATGGAATCTGGATTTCCCTCACCTCATGCTGCGTGCCAAGGCGTTCAAATTCAAACAGGGCGATGTCAAACTGCGCGACCGGATCCTTACCAGTACCGATACAGTGGGCAATCTGGCCGGTATTCCGGTTGTGGCCGGCATCGTCAATGCGGCCAATAAATCCGACCCGCTGCGGCAGTTGTTACAAGCCGCGTTGGGCGTGCATGCCGATGCCCGGGTACCCGAATATCACAGCACAACATTCCGCCAGCGTCAGTCCGGTCTGATCGGCGTATCCGCCGAGGGGGACGTCGCTGGCTCCACGCAGGGCAAAGTTGCGTTGTTTGCCACCTGTTACGGCAATCGCAACGAACCTTTGATCAATGATGATCTGCTGGCCGTTTTCGAACATAATGATATCGCCGTGACCCTGGCCGATCAAGAACACTGTTGCGGTATGCCGAAGCTGGAACTCGGCGATCTCGAGGCGGTCGAGGCGGCCAAGCAGGCCAACGTGCCGATATTGGCGAAGCTGGTCGACGCCGGCTGGGATATCGTCGCCCCGATACCGTCCTGTGTGCTGATGTTCAGGCAGGAACTGCCACTGCTGTTTCCGGATGATCCTGAGGTACAGAAGGTGGCCGCCGCCATATTCGATCCGTTTGAATATCTGCTGTTGCGGCACAAGGCCGGTAAGCTGAAAACCGACTTCCAGCAGCCATTGGGAAAAGTGGCCTATCATGTCGCCTGTCACCAACGGGTGCAGAATATCGGACCCAAGACCCGGGACGTGCTGTCTCTGATACCGGATACCGACGTTTCGTCCATCGAGCGCTGCTCGGGGCATGACAGTACTTATGCTGTGAAGAAAGAATTTCATGAGGCTTCCATGAAAATCGTCAAACCCGTGGTGAATCAGGTGAAGCGGCTGGAGGCGGATCATTATGGCAGCGACTGTCCGATGGCCGGTCATCATATCGAGCATGCGCTGGGAGACGGCCGGCCCACCGAACATCCCATGAGTCTGCTGCGCAAGGCGTATGGCATTTAATGCGCCGACCCCAGCGACAGGCCCTAACAAAACGAGGTGAATCATGATGGCAAAACTTTCCCGTAGTGATCTCTACAGTCTGGAAGACTATGCGCGCATCCGTCCGGAGTTCCGCCAGAAGGTTATTGCTCACAAAAAGAACCGGCGCCTGCCCATAGGCCCGCACGCGGCGCTGTATTTCGAGGATACGCTCACCATGCAGTACCAGATTCAGGAAATGTTGCGTATCGAGCGGATCTTCGAAGCCGAAGGCATCCAGGAAGAGCTGGATGTCTACAATCCGCTGATTCCCGATGGCAGTAACTGGAAAGCGACCTTTATGATGGAATACGATAATCCCGATGAACGCCGCGTCGCCTTGCAGCAATTGGTAGGGGTTGAGGAGGCCATCTGGATTCAGGTGCTGGATTTCGACCGGGTACACCCGATAGCCAATGAAGACCTGGAACGCTCGACACCGGATAAAACGGCTTCCGTGCATTTTCTGCGCTTTGAGCTCAGTCCGGCCATGGCGGCGGCGGTCAAACAAGGCGCGGCGGTCCTGGCTGGTATCGACCATCCCAATTACAATCTGCAGACCACCATACCCCAGCCGATTCTTGCTTCTCTGGCCCAGGATCTGGGCTGAACAAAAACCGGCCGCCCGGTCGGGTTGCGCGGAAAAAAGGTCGCTCGTAATCGGGCGGCCTTTTTTTTACAATAGGCTCCGAGCCGAGTTACAGCAGCCGGAGTCACCGACAATTTTTAAAGCCTTTTCATATCGCGCCTTCCTGTTCCGGGCGGCTCTGCTCTACCTGGGGGTTTCCCTGCCGGCAGCCGCCTTTGATAGCGACACCTATGATGATCCGCAACCGGTCAAGGGATACCAGGAAGGTCCCGCCTGGACCGAAAGCCAGACCGAACTACCGCCGTTTCCGCCATCCGGAGATCTGGTCGAGCTCCCCGAGCAGCCGCTCAACGCCGCATTGACGGTGCTGGTTGATATCGGGCAGGTCCATATTGGTGAGGATGGAGTGGTCCGCTATACCCTGGTGTTGCGCTCCGCCAGTGGCGCGGAGAATGTATTCTTCGAGGGTATCCGTTGCAGCACGCTGGAATGGAAAACCTTTGCCTATGGCAGCCAGGGGCACTGGCGCCCTATGGATTCGGGTTGGCGGCCGCTGGAGAACAAGGGCGCCGGCCGTTACCGCTATATTCTGTATCAGCACTATCTTTGCGAGCCGGGCGGTCTGCGTCTGCAGCTCCCCGACATCAAACAGCGCCTGCGTTACGGCCCCGAGTTCGATGATGAATAATGAGGAATGATCCGGTTTTATGAATGATGCGTCCTACGACGCCTCGGCCATCGAGGTACTGAGTGGTCTGGATCCGGTCAAAAAGCGGCCGGGCATGTACACCGACACCAGCCGTCCGAATCATCTCGCTCAGGAAGTTATCGACAACAGTGTCGACGAAGCGATCGCCGGTTTTGCCAAGAGCATCGAGGTGACGGTCTGTCAGGATGGTTCGCTGCAGGTCAAAGACGATGGCCGCGGTATGCCCGTCGATATCCATCCGGAGGAGGGGGTGCCGGGAGTCGAAGTGATTCTCACCCGCCTGCACGCCGGCGGCAAGTTTTCCAACAAGAATTACGAGTTTTCCGGCGGCCTGCATGGGGTCGGCGTCTCGGTGGTCAATGCCTTGTCCAAACACCTGGAAGTCTGGGTGCGGCGTGGCGGCAAGGAATACAACATCGCCTTCGCCCATGGCGAATGCACCTCACCGCTGGAAGAAGTCGGCAAGGTCGGTAAGCAGAATACGGGTACTACTGTGCGTTTCTGGCCGGAAAAACGCTATTTCGACTCGGCCAAATTTTCTTTGCCCCGGCTCAAACATGTATTGCGCGCCAAGGCGGTGCTGTGTCCCAACCTCCTGGTGCGATTTCACGATGAGGCCAGCGGCGAAAAGATCGAATGGCAGTATGCCGACGGCCTGCGGGATTACTTACTCGAGGCGCTGAACGGCGCCGTGCGTCTGCCGGAAGAACCTTTCACAGGGGCGCTGCAGGGCAATCATGAGGCGGCCGAATGGGCGGTGGTGTGGTTGCCGGATGGGGGAGAGCAGGTGGCCGAGAGCTATGTCAACCTGATACCCACTGCCCAGGGCGGCACCCATGTCAACGGGCTGCGTACCGGCCTGACCGAGGCGGTGAGGGAATTCTGTGAATTCCGTAACTTGCTGCCGCGCGGGGTCCGCATCACGCCCGACGATGTCTGGGACAAATGCAGTTATATTCTCTCGGTAAAGTTACAGGACCCGCAGTTTTCCGGTCAGACCAAGGAACGCCTGTCCTCGCGTGAATGCGCGGCCTTTGTCTCCGGCGTGGTCAAGGACGCCTTCAGTCTGTGGCTGAACCAGCACACCGAGGCCGGCGAGGCCATCGCCGGGCTGGCGATACAGGCCGCGCAAAGCCGGCTCCGTGCCGGCAAGAAAGTGGTGCGAAAAAAAGTCACCCAGGGCCCCGCCCTGCCGGGTAAACTGGCCGACTGTTCAGCGACGGATCCCAAACGGACCGAGCTGTTTCTGGTCGAGGGCGATTCGGCCGGTGGTTCGGCCAAGCAGGCCCGGGACCGCGAGTTTCAGGCGATCATGCCCCTGCGGGGCAAAATTCTCAACACCTGGGAGGTGGACTCCACCGAGGTGTTGGCCTCCCAGGAAGTGCATGATATTGCCACGGCCATTGGTGTCGATCCCGGTTCCGCCCGGCTGGATGGTCTGCGCTACGGCAAAATCTGCATTCTGGCCGACGCCGATTCAGACGGCGCGCATATCGCCACCCTGTTGTGCGCCCTGTTTTTACGGCATTTTCAGCCATTGGTCGATGCCGGTCACGTGTACGTGGCGATGCCGCCCTTGTTCCGTATCGATGTCGGCAAGCAGGTATTCTACGCGCTGGACGAGGCCGAAAAGCAGGGCATTTATGACCGCATTGCCGCGGAGAAGATCCGTGGCAAGGTCAATACCCAGCGGTTCAAGGGGCTCGGCGAGATGAACCCCATGCAGTTGCGGGAGACCACCATCAACCCCGATACCCGCCGGTTGGTGCAGCTGACCCTGGATGCCGGCGACGATACCCACACCGTGATGGATATGCTGTTGGCCAAGAAACGGGTTGCCGACCGGCGCGCATGGCTGGAGCGCAAGGGGGACCTGGCCGATATCGGCTGAGATCGACGCCATGGCCAAACTGATCGTCAAACACTACAAGTCAGTCAAACCGGGTTCGGCCAGCAAGACCCTGGTGACCGAGGTGGTGACCACTAGCTCCGAAACCGGTCAGTTTCTCAAGCGGATGGAAACGGTCCGCTTGTCCAAGCCCTGTTTCGAAGTGATCGACATGCGCGGTAAGGTGCCCGGTGAATGCCAGCAGTTCCGCATCAATGACCGGGTCCACTGGATGGATGATGTGTCGCATGAGATTTACCAGCGCCAGATGGAACAATACGACAACGGCTTTACCGTGGGCGTGTATGAAGCCGTGGTCAATGGCCGGCATACCTACAAGGCCATGCGTGAGGCCGAATAGCGCAAACAGCGCGAGAAGCAACAGGCCGAAGAAGCACGGGCACGGGCTGCGGCCGGCAGCGTTGCGGGAAAAGAAAAAGCGGCTGATGGTTCGGCAGGCGCTCAGACCGACGCCAGGAAACCCAGCCGCTATGATCCGGAAATCATACCTTTTGGTTATTTCAAAAAACGCCGCGAGGAACGCCTGCTGTATGTCACCGGGGTGACGCTGGAACAGGAAAGTCGGCACCTGCAGGCCAGCACCCGGGATATCTCGCTCAGCGGGCTGCAGGTCGGCATCAAGGGGTTGCACGATTTTACTACGGGTGACCGGTTGGGTCTGGCGTTTACCGCCCTGCTGGAAAGCACGCCCGACAAACCCTTGCATGACCTGCAATACACAGTAATCGATTCCCAGCAGAAGGAACAGGAGACTTTGCTGCGGCTGCAGCTGGTGGAAGAGAGCCGGCCCGCGGGTTTTACCGACGCCATCGTTGAGCTGATCCAGAAATACCGCAAGAAATACAAACTCGATGTCGAAGACGATTACTGGTCGATCGTATCGGGCTTGTATGAACGCTGTTATGCGGAAAACCTGATGCAGATTCCATTGTTCATCACCCGTTCCGAACCGGGGATGGCACTGGATGTGGTGGCGGCCACCGATGGTAACCTGCCGTGGCTGCATTTTTTTCACAACCAGATACAGAACTACGATTTCTCCTGTCTGGCATTGCCCCAGCGCCTGGAATGGCTGGCTGGCGGCCGCAAGCTGCTAATCGCTGTTTACCGGGCGCCAGTGGGCGAAGAATTGAAAATTCATTCCGCGGCCAGTATCGAATTTGAAGATCCAACGGATTTCGGCCGCTTTGTTCAGCACGCTCTGGCACAGGTCGAGCATGCGGTGTTCAAGCTGGTGCCGGCGGCCGAACATTTCCGTTGTGCCGATGAACGCAAATTCGATCTGATCAGCGAACGACTCAGAGACAAATCGGATGAGGCGGCGGAAAGGTTGAAAGTCCGTCTCGGCGATACCTGTTGTGCCGTCATGATGTTCGATGTTACCGAGCAGGTCGGCAACGCGGTGAAAACCTTACTGGACGCGCCGGACGGCCCGGACAATCGGCTGACCGGCCTGCATGTCTGGATTGGTGGTACCCGGATGCCGCTGGACGATATCCGTGCCCAGGCCGGCAAGCCGGTGTCGGAACCGGAACTGATCCGCTTTGGCTATGTGGAACGGCGCCGGGAAGATCGTTACCTGGCGGAAACCGCCATCGAATTGATTGCCAACAAGCGGGCCGTCAAAGGCCGCACCCGGGATATTTCGACCCGCGGGCTGTCGGTGATTCTGGAGGAAGCTCCGGCGCTCAGCAAGGGCGATGAGGTGACGTTGGCGCTGATCAGTCTGCAGAAAAAACGCCCCAGTCTCAATCTGATGTCGGTGCCCTACCAGGTGGTCGGTATCCGTGGTTCATCCCGGCCCACGGTGATGCTGGAACGCCAGGGCAGCAAGGACGAAAGAAAGATCGGTGAATTTTTTTCCGAACTGATCAGCAAGAACCGCGACAAGCTGGCCGTGGACATCAACGATACACTGGGGGCAACCCTGTCGCGAGCTTACGAAAACCTGGTGGCGCGCAATCAGGTCAGCGTGCCGTTTTTCATCTCCCGTGCCGAAACCGGCGGGCCTTATCTGCAGGGAGTGGCATTGCCGGATGAACCCTTGCCGGTGGCGGATTTCTTTCGCCTGTGCGATGACTATATCGATTTCAGCTGGTTGTCCGATCCCCGCATTCTGCTGCCGCTTTACCGGCGCCTGGCGGATATGGCCAAGCAGCAGTCCCGTTCCGAGCAGCGGCCACCGCCGTTTGAAATGGAAGTGTATCTGTATAAGGATCTCGATCCGGACACCGCGGTTCCGGTTCTGTACAGCGCCACCGAATTCGATTTCGCGCATGCCGGTGATCGTGAGGCGTTTCTCAACCGGGCACGTCTGGCCCGCGACTTTCGCATCATGAAATTACAGGCCACCTATACCCTGGAATTCAACAAACTGGAACTGGATGCCGCGGTCGATGAACTGCGCCAGCAATCGCGGCATCGCGCCTCGCGGCTGCAGGATACGATCAACTCCTTGATCGGTTACGGCGAGTTACTGGATATCACGGCCGAAACCGCCTACTGACAAAGACAAACTATGAGCCAGCAAGAGATCAATTACGAAGGCATCGAACAGATGCCACTCCGGGCTTTTACCGAAAAAGCCTATCTTGATTATTCCATGTATGTCATTCTCGACCGGGCCTTGCCGCATATCGGCGACGGTTTGAAACCGGTGCAAAGGCGGATTGTTTATGCCATGTCGGAGCTGGGTCTGAACGCGGCGGCCAAATTCAAAAAATCGGCCCGCACCGTGGGCGATGTGTTGGGCAAGTTTCATCCGCACGGCGACAGTGCCTGCTACGAGGCCATGGTACTCATGGCGCAGCCGTTCAGTTACCGTTATCCGCTGGTGGAAGGACAGGGCAACTGGGGGTCGGCCGATGATCCCAAATCTTTTGCCGCCATGCGTTATACCGAGGCGCGCCTGTCCCGCTATGCCGAGGTACTGTTGCGGGAGCTTGGTCAGGGCACGGTCGACTGGGTGCCGAATTTCGACGGCACCCTGGACGAGCCGGCGCTGTTGCCGTCGCGACTGCCCAATCTGCTGCTGAACGGTGTCACCGGTATTGCGGTCGGTATGGCAACCGACATTCCGCCGCATAACCTGCGTGAAGTTGCCAGCGCCGCCATCCACCTGCTGGAAGCGCCCAAATCGACCGTGGCCGATTTGTGCGACCATATTCCCGCTCCGGACTTTCCCACCGAAGCCGATCATCACCTCGCGCGCTGAATTGCTGAAAGCCTACGAAACCGGCAATGGCTCGGTGCGTATGCGTGCCCGTTACGACCTGGATCAGGGCGACATCATTATCACTGCGCTGCCTTATCAGGTGCCCGGTGGCAAGATCCTCGAACAGATCGCCGCCCAGATGCAGGCTAAGAAACTGCCCATGGTGGATGATCTGCGCGATGAATCGGATCATGAGAATCCCACCTGGCTGGTAATCGTGCCGCGTTCCAACCGCATCGATGTCGAGGCCCTGATGTCGCACCTGTTCGCTACCACCGACCTGGAACGCAGCTATCGCATCAATATGAATGTGATCGGCATCGATGGACGGCCGCAGGTCAAAGACCTGCGAACCATTCTCAAGGAGTGGCTGGAGTTCCGCACCACCACCGTGCGCCGGCGGCTGGAATTCCGCCTCGACAAGGTCAACCGGCGCCTGCATCTGCTGGAAGGGCTGCTGGTCGCCTTTCTGAACCTGGACGAAGTGATCCGCATCATCCGTAGCGAGGACGAACCGAAACCGGTGCTGATGCAACGCTTCGAGCTGAGCGAATTGCAGGCGGATTACATTCTGGACACCAAACTGCGCCAGTTGGCCCGGCTGGAAGAAATGAAAATCCGCGATGAGCAAAGCCAACAGGCCAAGGAAAAACAAGCGCTGGAAACAACCCTGAGCTCGGCGCGGCGTCTGAAAACCCTGATCCGCAAAGAGATCGAGGCGGACGCCGAATCCTATGGCGATGAACGCCGTTCCCCGCTGGTCGAGCGCTCCGCCGCCCAGGCCATGAGCGAGACCGAGCTGGTGCCGAGCGAACCGGTTACGGTCATCCTCTCGGAAAAGGGTTGGGTGCGCGCCGCCAAGGGTCACGAAGTGGACGTCACGGCGCTGACCTACAAGGCCGGTGACGCCTATCTGGCCAGCGCCCAGGGACGCAGCAACCAGCTGGCGCTGTTCCTGGACTCTTCCGGGCGCTGTTATGCCGTGCCCGCGCACGGGCTGCCCTCGGCCCGGGGACACGGCGAACCCCTCACCGGGCGGGTCAATCCCCCCGATGGCGCGGTATTCAGAGGCGTCCTGATGGGCGACGACGATGAGCTGTATCTGTTGTCGACCAGTGCGGGTTTCGGATTCGTTGCGCGGCTCGGTGATCTGGTGACGCGCAACAAGAACGGTAAGAGTGTCATCACCGTACCCAAGGGCGCCCGCGTCCTGCCGCCGGTGCGGGTCACGGATTACGACCATGACCTGCTGGCCGCGGTCAACAGCACCGGGCAGATGCTGGTCTTCCCGATCAAGGAACTGCCACAGATGGCGCGCGGCAAGGGCAACAATATTCTTGGCATACCGGCGAAAAAATTCGCCAGCGGGGAAGAGCTCATGCTGGGTGCGGCCTGTCTGCATCCGGGGCAGCAGCTCGTGATCCAGTCCGGCAAGCGGCATACCCGGTTTCGGCTGACAGACCTGGACGACTACCAGGGCGCCCGTGGCCAGCGGGGAAAAAAACTGCCGCGTGGCTTCCAGAAAGTAGACCGGCTATCGGTCGAGTCGAAATAAATACTTCCCACGACACGAAATCGACAGTAGCCAGCGCGAAAACAGCGATTCCCACACATTACGCGCTCTGCTCAGAGAAAACCGCCAAGTTCTACCAAATGTTATGCTGTTGTTGGGCTATTGCAAATGCTACCGTAAGAGACATTATGAGTCATAGCGAAATATATCGATCACATCGCGTAGGGTGGTTGCGCGCAGCAGTACTTGGTGCAAATGACGGAATTGTATCTACAGCAAGTCTTATTATTGGTGTCGCAGCTGCGAGTACTGCCCATGAAGGCATTTTTCTCGCTGGAGCAGCTGGTTTAGTTGCAGGCGCGATGTCTATGGCTGCCGGTGAATACGTATCGGTTAGCTCACAGTCAGATACTGAAAAAGCTGATCTCGCACTTGAGAAAAAATCGCTAGAATAGGATGTTGAGTTTGAAAAAGAAGAACTCGCAACAATATACGAGCACAGGGGCCTTGAGCCGGTTCTGGCTAGGCAAGTTGCTGAGCAGCTAATGGCTCGCGATGCGCTTGCAGCACATGCCAGAGATGAGATAGGAATCTCAGAGAATGTTAGTGCCCGGCCAATCCAAGCGGCGTTGTATTCAGCAGGCACTTTTACAGTCGGTGCCTCACTTCCATTGGTGGTGGCGTGGGTTGTACCAGGTAGCCAACTTATTCCGGTTGTCGCAGTGTTCTCTCTGGTTTTTCTTGCCCTTCTTGGTGGCATTGCGGCGCGTGCAGGTGGCGCGTCAATTGCGGTAGGTGCCATCAGAGTAACTTTCTGGGGTGCGCTTGCAATGGCACTAACAGCAGGAGTAGGTCGAATATTTGGTGTGGTTACATAATGTTGCGTTTATCTACGATGCCCATGTGTTTAGGCGCAGCTAATTATCATTCCCGTGTGGACGGGACAAAAGCGCTTGCGCGTAGAACCCCCGCAAGGGCGGCCCGAAGGGCGAGCGCAGCGAGTCATCCAGGCAAATCAAATAACCGGGTATCGGCCTTTATTCGAACTCGCCTCGCAAGTTGAGGTATCCCTGATGATCCTGAAGGGATTTAGGGACGCCGGGATGACGATTTAACCCGCCCTTCCTTAAATTTGGCACGTCAAGGAGAATGAAAGGAATATATAACAAGCCGACGTCTTGCCCCCAAACTCCTCCGGCCTCAGGTCTAGGCCGTGGGGCAATGCTTCCTGTCAGGATTATGAACGAATCTTAATTGATTATAATAATACAAGGTGCTAGGTTAAGTGATTAAAGAGGCAAAAGTTGGTCTATCATGCCGAATGATTTCAGCGCCCAGTATCTATACCGGTGAAGCGGCGATGGGAGGGAGGTTGAATTGAAAAAACCCGATATTCCGCCAGATGAGGAAGCTCGCCTCAAGACGCTTCGTTCTATGACCATTCTTGACACTCCACCTGAGGAATGCTTCGATCGTTTGACTCGTATGGCGCAGAGATTGTATGAGGTGCCTATTGCGTTGGTTAGCCTTGTTGATGAAAATCGACAGTGGTTCAAATCATCTATTGGCTTGGAAGTTTGTGAAACACCGCGCGATATCTCTTTTTGTGGTCATACCATACTCGGAAATGATCTTTTCGTAATACCGAATGCGATTGAGGATGTACGTTTTGCGGATAATCCGCTGGTTGTGAATGAGCCCTATATCCGGTTTTACGCTGGATGCACTCTGAGAGCCATGAATGGGCAAAAGCTGGGAACATTATGCATTATTGATCACAAGCCCAGAGAATTCGAAAAGGAAGATCTGGAAGCCCTTGTTGATCTCGCATCAATGGTGGAACGTGAGTTTTCAGCTCTTCAGCTCGCGACCACAGATGAACTTACCAATGTTCTGAACCGGCGCGGTTTTATGCAGCTTGCGCAGTATAGCCTGAATTTCTCTGTGCGTGAAAATCTCCCTGTCACGTTGGTGTTCATTGATCTCAATAATTTCAAACCCATCAATGATAAATTCGGACATGCCGAAGGCGACCGCGCCCTTGCTTTTTTTGGCGACCAGTTGAAGAGTGCATTTAGAAATTCCGATATCGTTGCGAGGCTGGGCGGCGATGAATTTGCGGTTCTACTTCCGAATAGCTTGAAAGATGTAACGGAGCAGAGTGTTGTACGATTTCGTCACTCGCTAGATGACGCCCATCGGAAGATCAATCTCGGATACAATATATCTTTTTCGTACGGGGTGGTTGAGTTTAACCCTGACAACCATAGTACGATTGAATGTTTATTGAAGGATGCCGATAAGTTGATGTACCAAACTAAAAAATTCAAACGCCAAGAGGGTTTCGCAGAGAAAAATGAGGTTCAGTGACAGCTGAAAACCATTTACGATATTGAATAATCCCTTTTTGTCATATCCCCGTCTACTTGCCTTATTTGTTTTGTTCTTTTGGTCACCTGGCCCGTGCCGATGTCTGCGAGTCTATTTTTCTGCCCTTCACAAGACTTCAGTAAGGTATGGAGAACAATGACAGATGCTTTATTGCCAAATGGAATATTTTCCGGTTCATTTCTCGGGCCTGAGGACACTATGGCCGGGCCTGATTAAGACAAAGAGGCTTATTGGGCTGATGTTTTAGTTTTTACTAAAGAACAAATCGAGAACCTGTTTAATAACTATAAAATCGAATCCTTTACTGAATATAGAACATCAGGAGAAACACCGGATGGACGGTTACATCAATGGCATATATTTTCAGTAGTTGCAAAAAAGGAATCTAACAACGCGCCCCAGCCGACGCCCAAAAGCGGCGTGGGTGGGCTTTAACGTTAGATTGCGCCGCCTCCTTTGGACTACGTACTAACCGTGAAGCTCGGGGATGACCGACGCCGGATCGGCTGGATTGGGATTCAACCGGATGGTTCGGTATCGGTGGGGCTGAACGACCGGACTTTCATCGCGCGCGATTCTTAATCACGGCAGTTTGTCTGGAGCGCGTTCAATCGTAGAACCGTGCAGTACCTCGTGCCAGACGAAGGAACTCCTGTGAAGGGCGTTCGAAATCCACACCTAACTTTTCACCCGCCCGGTTGGTTTCAACTCGGTGTTACGAAGGGCAAGAAGCCATTTCAAGGAATCGGCGATCTTCAGGTGATGCTATCGCAGGATGGGATAGTGCCCTGGGTACGATTCGTTAGCCGTTCTTTCTCAAGGATAAAAAGCGCGGCAGAGGTTCGAAACCCGCAGAGAACGCAAAGCATTGAGATCGTCGTCACGTCGCCGGAATGTTCGATAGGGCTTGGCGTGGACTTTTTGCGGCCGGATTTTGGTGCTCCCGTGCACCCTAGCGAACACATCCATCGGCAAATCATCAAGTGCGCGAACTACAATCTCCTAGTATTCGCCGAAGTATTGCCGGCGCAGCGTCCGACCTTATCTTGGTACCATCAATACTAAGTATGAAAAAGCGCAAGCTAACATCTATATGACCGCCCCTGTCAACAGGCAAAGTGAATTTTATAAACCGGCGTGTGCCGGGTTATACCGAGCATCGGCGTCGAGTTGCCACCCGGAAAGGCACCTGTGACCCGGGTTCGCCGACGGATCTCGCTTAGGTTGGTCGTGCATAGTTGACGTTGTGCAGCTTGACAGGTCCTATCGATGCATATAGCGTATTACGCATTATGCATCGATTGAGGTTGTCGTGACATCGGTAACTGTTTCACCAAAATATCAAGTAGTTATCCCCAAGGAAGTGCGTGATTCCTTGGGTATTGCCCCTGGACAGAAGATACAGATTCTGACTTATCAGAATCGTATCGAACTAATACCCATCCAGCCCATGAAAAAGATGAGAGGTTTTCTGAAGGGGATAGATACCAGTGTAAAAAGAGACAAGGACAGGATAAGAATGTCGTGGATTCGTCTGCGTGGTTATCCTATTTCGCAGGTGACAAGAATGCAGCCGCATTTGCAAAAGCGATAGAAGCCATTGATGAACTGCTGGTTCCCAGTATTACGCTTACGGAAGTATTTAAGTGTATTGTGCGACAAAGAGATGAGGATGTGGCGTTAGAAGCTATTGCGCATATGGAGCAGGGAAAGGTTGTTTCGCTGGGTAGCGCCTTGGCTGTTGAAGCGGCTGTTTATGGTCTAAAGCATAAATTGCCACTGGCTGACAGCATCATTTATGCAACTGCAAAAAAATACAGTGCCGTGATCTGGACTCAGGATGCAGATTTTAAAGTATTACCCAATGTTAAATATTTTCAGAAGGCAAAAGTCCTATAATTACAGAGTCAAACTGACTAAGTCCACATTCTTCATTCCCGCATCCCTAGATCCCTTCGGGATCATCAGGGATACATCAACTCGCGTTGCGAGTTCGAATATCCACTAGATCCCTTCGGGATGACGGGTAAATCAAAGGTTCCCTAATACCCTTCCGGCCCCAGGTCGAGGCCGGCGGGCACTGCTTCCAGCCGGACGATGCGGCTGTCGATGTGGCCGTTGTCGTGCAGTTCCAGCACCCGGTAGCCTGGCGCCCTGGCTTCCAGGGCGAACTCATTACTGTGCGGTTTGAACTGGATGCAGGTCGAGGGTGAACCGATCAGTTGCAGGTCATCGAGCGGCTGATCAAAAGCCTGATGAATATGGCCGAACAGAATGCCCCGGACTTTGGGGTGGTGCTGGCACAAACGGACAAGGTCCTCGCCGTTTTCGATGGTCATGGTGTCCAGCCATCGGCTGCCGACCGGCAGCGGGTTGTGATGCACGCAGACCAGGACATGCCGGGCGTCGTTGCCGTTGATGCGTTCTTCGAGCGCGGCCATTTCACTCCCGGACAGCCGGCCCGCGGCGCTGCCCGGAACCGATGAATCCAGAAACACGAACAACCAGTCATCATGATGAACGGTACGCCGGGTGTGCACCCGCCCCTGGTTGAGCAGTTCACCGATCAGCGGCCCGCTGTCATGATTGCCGGGCAGACAATAGACGGGGGCCGGTAGGCTTTGCAGGGCATCACACAGGCGCTGGTAACCGGCACGGGATTCATCATGCACCAGATCGCCGGTCAGCAGAAACAGCTCGGGTGGTTCTTCCCGGGCCAGCGCCAGACAGTCTTCGAAGCTGGCCTGGGTATCGACACCTTTCAAACGGCCTTGTGGATCGGCGAACAGATGTGGGTCGGTGATCTGCACCACCCGGAGTGGCGGTTGCAGGATGCTCATGTCCCGGCCAGGATTTTGCTATACACCTGCGAGTTGCGCTGGTAGTTATAGAGATCACGCCGCCGTTCCGGCAGGCTGGCGACATCGACGCGCTTGAAACCCCGCTCCTGGAACCAGTGCGCGGTTCGGGTGGTGAGTACGAACAGCCGCTTGATGCCTCGCTGCCGCGCCAGTTGTTCGATGCGCTTGAGCAGTCGATCGCCGCGGCCTTCGTTGCGGTAGTCGGGGTGCACGGCCAGGCCGGCCAACTCCGCCACCGGCGCCTTACCGTCCGGATACAGCGCCGCGCAGGCGATGATCAGTCCGTCGCGTTCCACCAGCAGAAAGCGGTCGATCTCCATCTCCAGCCGTTCGCGGGAGCGTTTCACCAGAATACCGTTTTCTTCCAATGGCCGGATCAGGTCGAGGATGCCGCCGACATCGTAGATGGTGGCCTGGCGCAGGCCCTCGTAGCCGCCGGTGGTCACCAGGGTGCCGACGCCATCCCGGGTGAACAATTCCTGCAGCAGGGCGCCATCGCTGGCGCGGCCGATGAGGTGCACGCGTTGGACGCCTTCCCGCGCGGCGCAGGCGGCGGTTTCGATATGGCGGCGCATGTCCTCGTCCAGTTTGCGCCGGCCGTTGAGCAGGGCCTGGGCATCAGTGGGCGACAGTTCATGGATCACCTGCCGATTGCCATCCCGCAGTCCCTTGCCCTCGACCAGCAGAATGAGCTTGTCGGCACGTAGTTCCCGGGCCGCGGCCAGGGCCACCTCTTCGGCGTGCAGATTGAACACCTCGCCGGTGGGTGAATAGCCCAGCGGCGACAGCAGCACCAGCCGTCGGGCATCCAGCGCCTGCTGCAGGGCCGGCCCGTCGATGCGCCGCACCTCGCCGGTATGCTGGTAGTCCACGCCATCGCGCACCCCCAACGGGCGGGCGGTTACGAAGTTGCCGGTGGCGACACGCAGCCGGTCGCGGCCGGCCGCGGTGGTGGACAGGTTCATGGACAGCTGCGCTTCGACTTCCAGGCGCACCCGGCCGACCGCTTCCTTGACGCCCAGCAGGGCGGCATCGTCGGTGATACGCAGGCCGTGGGCATAGCGGATGGCGGCCTTGCCGGCCTTGAGCCGTTGTTCGATCTGCGGCCGCGCGCCGTGTACCAGCACCACCCGGATGCCCAGGGTATTCAGCAGGGCGATGTCGCGTATCAGGGTCGGAAACTGTTTATCCTCGACCGCTTCGCCAGCGATGGCGATCACCATGTCGCGGCCGCGATGCTGATGAATATAGGGCGCCGAATGCCGGAAGGCATCGACAAAGCTGCATTGGGTCGGATCGGATCGGGTCACGGCTGGCTAACGCTCTGTTCTTTTTCGTTATTGTGGTGGCTGTTGCGGTTGAATACAACAATGATGAATCAGTTTTTTCAAGATCTCCAGCATCGGCGGGATGCGCTCCAGGGCCAGGTATTCGTCCGGCTGGTGGGCCTGGTCGATATCACCGGGGCCGAGCACCAGGGTGTCCATGCCCAGTTGACTGAGATAGGGCGCCTCGGTGCCGAAGGCCGCGGCTTCGGCCGGCACGCCGGTCAGTTGCTCGCACAATTGCACCAGTCCCGCATTGGCCGGGGTCTCCATGGCCGGGATGCCGTCGAACAGGCTGTCGAAGTCCAGCCGAAAGCCGGAATCTTGCATGAAGGCGCTGAGATTACCGTGCAGATTGGCACGCAATGCGTCGATATCCATGCCGGGCAGGGGACGCAGGTCGATATGCAGTTCGCAGCAGCCACAGATGCGGTTGGGATTGTCGCCGCCGCGAATCGCGCCCAGGTTGAGGGTCGGCACCGGCACGTCAAAAGCCGGGTTGTGATGCTGTTTCTGCAGGTCGTCGCGCCACAGTAGCAGCTGTGTGATCAGCCGGTGCATGCCTTCCAGCGCGTTGTGACCGAGCGCCGGGTCCGAGGAATGCCCGGACTGGCCGGTCAGGCGGATGGCTTCCATCAGGACGCCCTTGTGCATGCGCACCGGGCGTAGCCCGGTCGGTTCACCGATCAGCGCCTGGCGGGCGCGCGGCCGGCCGGCCTGGACCAGCGCCTTGGCGCCGGACATGGTGGTTTCCTCGTCGGCCGTGGCCAGCAGGATCAGCGGTTCCTTGAACTGCTTCGGGTCGAACGACCGCGCCGCCTCGATGGCCAGCGCCAGAAAGGCCTTCATGTCCGCCGTGCCCAGGCCGTACAGGCGCTGGTCGCGTTCGCTGAGCTTGAACGGGTCGGAAGACCAGCGGCGGTCATCGAAAGGAACGGTGTCCGTATGTCCGGCCAATACCAGCCCTCCGGGGCCCTGGCCGAGGGTGGCGATCAGGTTGGCCTTGCCCGCTTGCCCCGGTACCGGCATCACCTCGACCTGATAGCCAAAGTCGTTGAGCCAGTTGGCGAGTAGTTCAATCACTGCCAGATTGCCCAGGTCCAGATCGGGTTGGACACTGCTCACCGACGGTGTGGCGATCAGGGCGTCGATCTGTTGCAGAAGGTGTGGGTGATTCCTCATAACAACAATGAACCGACGCGCAGTGACGAGCGGGACTGACGCGGTACGGGACACTCGGTCTGTGACATCAGAAAATCTCTGCTGACGCTGGAAGAGTCTCCGAAAATAACAGATTTTAACTGATTTTTAACCTGTCTTTTTTTCTCCAAACTGTTTGGTCATGCAATGAAGATCAGCCACCAGATTCAATAATTCCCGGGAATTCTCCGAACTTTGTTGCGCGGATAATGAAGTTTATTCCGCTGCCTTGCTGATATTGGCGGTGTTGCGGTTGATCTCTTCGGCCACGGCACTCTGTTGTTCTGTCGCCGTCGCGATCTGGGTGGCCATGTCGGATATGGTATCGATATGGCGGCTGATGCTGGTTAATGAGGCAACGGCTTCCTGGGTGGAGCGGGCGGTTTCGGCGGCTGTGTCACAGCCCTGGCTCATGGACTGAACGGCAGACGAGGCATCGGCCTGAAGTTTCTCGATAATGTCGTTGATTTCGCCCGTCGAATCCTGAGTTCGGTTAGCCAGGCTGCGCACTTCATCGGCGACCACGGCGAAACCACGACCATGTTCCCCGGCGCGTGCCGCTTCTATGGCCGCATTCAAGGCAAGAAGATTGGTCTGTTCCGCGATGGTACGGATAACATCCAGAACCGCGCCGATCTGCAGACTCTGATTTTGCAGAGCTTCAATGGTGGCTGCGGCATTGGTCAGTTCCTGAGAGAGCCGGTCGATGTTTTGTGCCGCGGTATGAATCACCTCTCGGCCGTGATTGGTTTCGGCACGTACTTTGAGTGAGGTGTCGGCGGTAGTCACGGTATTGCTGGCGACCTCCTGCACCGTTGCCGCCATTTCATGAATCGCTGAAGCGGCTTGTTGCAATTCCTGCTGTTGGGAATTGGCGCGCAGCAGCGTCTGTTCAGCCTGACCGCTGGCCTGATCGGCATTGGCGGTTAATTGCCTGGACGCATCACTGATCCGCCCGACGACTGTGCGCAATTTCGCTTCGAGCATGATTTGTGCAGTACGTAACTGGGCGATTTCATCCAGGCCGTCACCATAGACCAGATTGGCGACCGGATTGTCGCTGTGGACCCGGGAGGCCTGCGCTGCTTTCCTTAAACCCGCGGTCAGCCCCTGGGCGAAGCCGGTGGACAGTAATAAACCACTCCCCAGCAGGACCAGCGGCACAACCGGATCCGGCTTTCCCAATACCAGCAAAGCGCCTGTCAGCAGGACTGTCAGTGAGGCCATGGCGGCAAAAATTTTGCCGCGCATACCCAGATAGGCAAGTTTTGAGAACGGGTTTTTTCCAGCGTTCAATCTCTTGTACAGTCGCTCTGCGCGTTCTTTGAACAGGGAATCGGGTGTGACACGTACCGATTGATAGCCAATCACGGAATGCTTATCGTAAATCGGGGTTACATAGGCGTCCACCCAGTAGAAATCGCCGTTTTTACAGCGGTTTTTGACGATTCCCATCCAGGGGTTTCCGGCTTTGAGGGTATCCCATAAGTTCTGGAAAGCGGCGGGCGGCATATCCGGATGGCGAACGATATTATGCGCTCTGCCTTCCAGTTCCTGCCAATCAAAACCGGCAATTTCCATAAAATCCGGGTTGGCGTAAGTGAGCTGTCCTTTGAGATTGGTCGTGGAAACAATGCGTTTTCGTTCTCCAAGCCGATGTTCGGTATCGGTGACCGGTAAATTTTGCTTCATGGTTACTCCATAAGAATTATCTGAAATAGAAAAATAAGAAACTTTCGAGAAAATAGTTTGGTATAGACGTGATTAACGTCACGAGTGATACAAGCTGAATATGAATACTGGAGCGATAGTTGACTTATATCATCAATGGGGCGGGTTCGAAGCGCTCTTGGTTAAGACGAAAAGCGCGCATTTCCAGCACGCCTTCGGTGTTGAGCGAGATGATCAGATACAGGGCATCGGGATAGGCGGCCTCGGCCAGATCGCGTGCCGAGGGCCGGGCGTCGGCATGTGGGTGGGAATGGTAGATGGCGAACAGGGTCTAGCCGGCTTCGCGCAGGCGGCGCATGGCGGCGATCTGTTCCTGGGGGGCCATGCGGAACAGCATATCGGGATGGTCGGCGACATTGGCGACGGGGTAAACGCTGACTGGCGTGCCGTTAAGCGCACCGATCAGTCCGCAGATTTCACGTTCGGGCGAGATCTGTGCCTGGTGCAGCAGGGTGTTGACCAGAGGCCGTGGAAGTTGGATGTTGTCCATGATCGCATTCTAGCCGATGGACCGGGGTATTCGAAAGCCGGGTTCAGGCGCTTTTGCGTTTCTCTCCCAAGGCTGCTGGGCGGACGCCGTTTCTGCCGGCTTCCTTGGCGGCATACAACTGTTTATCCGCTTCTTCGATCAGTATGTCGACGGAATCCGGCAGGCTGTCAGCCCGCATCGTGGCGACCCCGATGCTGAGACTCACTTGTCCCAAAGGGGAACCGGCGTGCTCGATAGCTTCGTGTTCCAGAGTGTCCAACAACCGTTCGGCGGCAATGATGGCGCCGTCCAGACCGGTTGCGGGAAGGATGGCCAGAAATTCTTCGCCGCCATAACGGTAGATCCGTTCGCAGTTGCGCAACGAATTCTTGATCACGCTCGCGACGCTGATCAGGGCCTCGTCCCCGGCACTATGCCCGTAATGATCGTTATAAGCCTTGAAGAAATCGATATCCATGAGCAGAACCGAGAGGGTCTGCTGATAGCGCCCGGCGGTGGCAAAAGCGTGTTGCAGATCCACTTCCATGGCGCGACGATTGCCGACATTCAGTAGTGGATCGGTGAGCGACAGGGATTGCAGTTGGGCATTGGCGGCGACCAACTCGGCATTTTTTTCCAGGATGGCCCGGTTGAGGGATTCGGTACTGGCGTCAAGCTGTTTGAAGTGCGCCTGGACCAGATCGGTGTAGCTCAGCACGCCGACCAGGCCGCCATCCCGGCGGACCACCGGCAGATGGCGGATTTTATAAGAGTTGGCAATGACCAACGCCTCGAACAGTGTGGCGTCTTCGGTAATGGTTACCGGTGGGCTGGACATGATGTCGGCGGCCGAGGCGGGAACACTTTCATTATCTTCCAGCAGTCCGGCGAACGCCAGCAGTACGTCTCGTTCGGTAATGATCCCGACCGGCCGATCCAGTTCGGCAACCACGGTACAGGAATGGCGGTTGTCCCGCATCCTGGCGACGATGTCGGCAAAGGGTGTCCCGGTGGTGGCGGAGGTCACCGTTTTGGTCATCAGATGTCTAACAATAATGGTTTACATCGTCTTCCAGCCAAAGATTCCGAATTAGGTTCTACGGCAAATATCACAGCCGGGGTCGGGCTTCAGCCGCAGGGTACGAAAATCCAGGCTGAAGCCGTCGAACAGCAGCAGGCGCCCGATCAGCGGTTCGCCCACGCCGGTCAGCAGCTTGATGGCTTCCAGGGCCTGCAGGCTGCCGATGATGCCGACCACCGGGGCCAGTATCCCGTTCTCAGCACAGGTCTGTTCGGCCTCTTCGCCATCACGATACAGGCAGCGGTAACAGGGGCTGCCCGGCAAACGGGGATCGAACACACTGAGTTGTCCTTCCATACGGATAGCGGCACCGGAAACCAAAGGTTTACCCCGCGCAAAGCAGGCCGCGTTGACCGCAAAGCGGGTGGCGAAATTGTCGGAACCATCGATGACCAGGTCACAGTCATCGATCACGGCTTCCAACCGGTCGTTTTCCAGCCTCTCGGGGAGGGTGATCAGGTGGCATTCCGGGTTGATGGCGGCCAGGGAGGTGCGTGCCGAGTTGACCTTGAGGCGGCCGATATCCTG
>Ga0114931_10000694_pt1 | contig 41787 bp, 38 predicted proteins | sample 2SBtaG_FD_89579 | JGI IMG/M metagenome (GOLD analysis project Ga0114931, IMG submission 89579) | Deep subsurface microbial communities from Kolumbo volcano to uncover new lineages of life (NeLLi) - 2SBTROV14_V59a metaG | ecosystem: Environmental > Aquatic > Marine > Volcanic | place: Kolumbo... | reverse complement strand
CCCGGCAGCCTCTCAGATTCAAGCCCCAGAATACCAAGGAGACCTTCGATGTCCGGCAAACTTGCTTTCAAAGGCTGTTTCGCATCGACTTCTGCAAGGCTCAGCTGACAGGCCAAAACCACCACCGCCGTCTCCTCGACGAACTGCCCGGCCGCGTGCGGGGCATGATGAGAATCCAAGGTGGTCACCACCACAGCGGGCAGGTGCCAACGCCTCGCCAATTCCGCCGCCAGTTGATAATGATCAAAGCCATAGGTCCTGCGTTCCGCCTCGGTTTCTTTCATCTGGCCTTGCTCGCTCAAAAGAATGGCGGCACGGGCCAATTCAGGAATTTTTGCGTAGATGACCAGGCGACCTATTTCGTGCAGAAGAGCGCACACAAAGACCGATTCCAGCTTGACCGGATTGGGTAATAACTTTTCAATTTCACTGGCCAGCAGGGCGCAACGCACACTCAGACGCCAGAATTCCTTCATGCTCATCCACTTGATTGGCATACGCCCGAAACGCTCCACCACGACCGTTGCCAGCACCAGGTCTCGCAACTCCTTGATTCCTATGATGGTAATAGCCCTTGCGATGGAACTTATCTGCCCGGGAAAACCATAAAAAGCGCTGTTGACCAAGCGTAACAGACGGGCTGCCAGGACAGGGTCATGGAGGATGATATCTTCGGCATCTTTGGGGGTTTTGGCTGGATGGTCGATGATCTCAGTGATTTTGAGGTAGATCTCCGGAGGAGAGGCAAGCACGACATCTCCCGTCAACAAAGTATCGACGTTGAGACCTGAGTTTCCAGAAACTTGCCGTAGATTATTTGACATACCTTTTCCGTTAGGTTCCAGCCACAGGGAAAAAATAGCTCTGACAGTAGCTCACAATGTAAAAATAGGCTATAAAGAAGAAAAAAGATAACTTCGTCACAAAATTTAGCGGTCCAATACGGTTCATGCCACCTTCAATCCCAACCTTTGACAAGACCATCATCGTTGCCGAACCCAATCCCCATCATCGCCAGCAGATTGAAACCATCCTCGCTCAAAACGGATTCCACAACATCCAGTGTGCCGAGGATGGCGAGGGCTTGCGTGACATTTTGAAGACCCAGCAGAAACATACCTCCGCCTTGGGTCTGATCATCCAGCCACCCCCTGCCCGACTGTCAGCTTTTCGAACTTTGTCAGGCTTTTACTTGTGAACACAGTGAGCTTGAAGTCCCCGTCATCGTGCTTCTGTCTTCCCCCCAGAAAGAAGATCCTCTGTTACAGAAATTGACCTCTCTCAGACCCAGTGGCGTCATTCTGGTAGAAAAACCGATCCGTGCCCAGGAATTCATTCCCCTGATCCATCTGGCACTGGTTTTCAAACATGAACGTTACCGCACCCGGCAGCAACAGGAAAGAATGCTGACAGAACTGGCGGAGCACAAGATCCTCGAGGCCCGTCTGAAATATCTGGTCCTCCACGACGAACTGACCGGCGTGGGTAACCGTCGCAGCCTCGAGCAGGCATTGCAACTGGCGATCCATCATTGCCAGGCCTACAAACAGGAGAGCGCATTACTTTATCTGGATATCGACCGCTTCGATGTCATCAACGATATCGAGGGTCACGACACAGGGGACCGCCTTCTGTTGGAGTTGGTCAGTCTGCTTCGCCAGAGTCTTCCCGACAACACGACCCTGGCACGCATTGGCGCCGATGAATTTTGTATCTATCTACCCCACAGCCAGCGCGAAAAATCGCTGGAAATCGCCGAATCCATACGTCAGGCGGTGGATGAGTTCTGGTTTCTCACTCCCAATGACAGTTATCACATTTCAGTCAGTATCGGCATTGCGCTTTTGACCCCGGAACAAAACCTCCATCATCCCAACGAACTGCTCTCTCAGGCCCACCAGGCCTGTTACATCGCCAAAACCCATGGACGCAACCTGGTCAACCTCTATGATGCCGGGGACATGGCCAGTACCCATTTCAATGACGTCCAATGGGTTCCGGTTCTCAGAGACGGACTGAAGAATGGCCGCTTCTTTCTGGTTTTCCAGCCCGTGGTTCGCCTGGGAGACGGTTATATCAGTCACTACGAGGTCTTGTTGAGGCTGAAAGACGAAAAGGGGCAGATCCTGACCCCGGACATTTTCATTCCCGTGGCCGAACGAATGGGATTGATTCACAATCTGGATATGTGGGTGATCGAACATGCCATCGATTTTCTCGCCGCCCTGCCCGATACCCAGTCCCATGTCTCGCTCGCCATCAATCTTTCCGGACACGCATTCCAGAACCATCAATTGATCCCCTTTCTGGAAAAAAAATTGCAGTCCTTATGGCTCTCCCCGAAACGGCTGATCTTCGAGATCACGGAAACCGCGGCGATTGCAAATTTCGACAATACCCGTTCCATGATCGCCCAGTTACATTCGCTGGGCTGCAGTTTTGCCCTGGATGACTTCGGCACAGGCTTCAATTCCTTCGAATACATCAAGAATTTCCCCGTCGATTTCATCAAAATCGATGGACAATTCGTACAAAACCTGATGAACGACGCCACCGATCAGGTTCTGGTCAAGGCCATGGTCAAGATAGCCCATACCCTGGGCAAACAGGTCATTGCCGAATATGTCGAAAAACCACAGGTATTGGAATTTCTCAAAAAAATCGAGGTCGATTATGGGCAGGGTTTCCTCTTGGGCCGGCCAGAACCGGAATTGATTTCACGTAATATCCTGCCCCTGAATGAAATGCTTCCCCAAGGACCTAAAAACCTCTCCATATTTGATCACACTCCCTAACCGCTTCTGAATTCATGGCCAGATCATCCCGTGGCAAACGACGCCGCAAAACCTCACGGCGCCGCAGCCAACCTCATCCTTTGCGCTCCTGGTTGAGAAAAACCCTATGGTGGGGTTTGGGGCTGGTCCTCTTCGCCTCTGTCGCTTATCTTGGCTATCTCGATTACACCGTGCGTCGCCAGTTCGAAGGCCGCCGCTGGGCCCTTCCAGCCACTGTCTATGCCAGCCCTGTCGAGCTTTATAACGGCCTTAACCTCTCGCGCGGGCAACTGGAGCACCTTCTTGGGCTGCTCAATTACCGCCATGACCGCCAGCTTGGTAGCGAGGCCAGTTACTATCGTCGCGGTGACAGCCTGTTTGTGCGTACCCGTGCCTTTCAATTCCCCGACGGCCCGGAATCCGCCCACCGGGTGAGGCTGGATTTCCATTCCCGACGACTGACCGGCATGAAGGATTTATCCCAGGGCGTAACGCTGCCCCTGCTGCGCCTCGATCCGGTCCAGATCGGAAGTTTCTATCCCGGGCGCCAGGAGGACCGGATTCTGGTCAAACTGGACCAGGTCCCTCCGCTGTTGATCAAGACCCTCCTGACCGTCGAAGACCGGGAGTTCTATCGTCATCACGGCGTTTCCCCAAAGGCCATCGCCCGCGCGCTGTGGGCCGATCTTCGTGCCGGCCGGATCGTTCAGGGGGGAAGCACCCTGACTCAGCAGCTGGTCAAGAACTTCTTTCTGAGTTCGGAACGACGCCTGGGGCGCAAGATCAACGAAGCTCTGATGGCACTGATCCTGGAGGCCCGTTATTCGAAGGACGAGATTCTTGAGGCCTATCTCAATGAAATCTATCTGGGACAGAACCAGGCACGGGCTATCCATGGTTTTGGTCTCGCCAGTGAATTCTATTTCAGCCGTCACCTGGAAGAACTCAAGCCACATCACATCGCGCTGTTGGTTGGAATGGTTCGCGGTCCCAATTATTACAACCCGCGGAAACATCCCAAACGTGCCTTGAAACGCCGCAACCTGGTCCTGGAACTCCTGTACCGGCAAGGCGTGATTGACAACAAAACGCTGCAGCGGGCCAAGCGTCAGCCACTGGGAGTCACCCCTTATTTCCATCGCCCCAGTGCTCTCTATCCGGCTTTTCTCGATCTGGTAAAACGCCAGTTGACCTTGGAATACAACGAAGACGACCTGACGTCCGAGGGGCTGAAGATCTTCACCACACTGAACATTCAGATTCAGGAGGCTCTGGAAAAAACCACCACCCAGGTCTTGCCCAGGCTGGAAAAAGGCTATCGTAGCAGGAAACTGGAAGCCGCCAGCGTGGTCACCCGGCGCAGCAATGGCGAAATCGTCGCCCTCAGCGGTGGCCGGGATCCCCGGCAGGCCGGCTTCAACCGGGCCCTGGACAGTCTCCGACATGTCGGTTCCCTGATCAAGCCGGCAGTTTACCTGACTGCGTTGTTGCAGCCTGAGCGATATACCCTGATCACACCCATCGCGGATGAACCGGTCAAGATCAAGAACCGGGACGGCAGCTACTGGCGCCCAAAAAACTACGACAAGAAAAACCATGGCATGGTCCCCCTGCACGAGGCGCTGGCACACTCGTACAATCTCGCCACCGTCCATCTGGGTATGGACCTTGGACTGGCCCATGTCGCCAGAACCATCCGCCAGCTGGGAGTCAGCCGCCCCTTGAAGCTCTATCCATCGATGCTCTTGGGTGCGGCATCCTTGACGCCATTGGAAGTCACTCAGATGTATCTGACCCTGGCCAATCAGGGGTTTGCCATGCCCCTACGGGCCATCCGCGCCGTTATCTCCAATGACGACCAGCCCCTACAACGCTACCCTCTGACCCTCAGGCAGACCATCGATGCCCCCCCGGTGTATCTGGTCGACACCCTGCTCGAAGAAGTCATGAATGAAGGCACGGGTCGGGGAGCCTACCGGATCCTGCCGCGGGATCTCCAGGTGGCAGGCAAGACCGGCACCACCAACGACCTGCGCGACAGCTGGTTCGCTGGCTTCAGTGGAGACTATCTGGCGGTGACCTGGATCGGCCGCGACGACAACCACTCCACCCATCTGACCGGAGCCCGGGGAGCGCTGCAACTGTGGGCCAGCCTGTTCAGGAAGATCGCCCACGAAAGTCTCACCCTGACCCAGCCGGAGGGAATCGAGTGGCTCTGGATCGATTCGCAGACGGGTCTGCGGGCCGACGACCATTGCCGGGAAGCCAGACGTTACCCCTTCATCCAGGGTTCGGCTCCCCGTGACTATGCCCCCTGTGCCCTGAATCACCGCCGACCCATGGCACCCCATTGGCTGCAACGCTGGTTCTGATTCCTGGGTCATTTCTGGCGGGCGCTCAAGCCAAGAATCAGAATGGATGCGCCGGCGACCGCCGCCAGCAAGGCGTTTTCCTTACTCGCCCCAAAAACATACAAGGCTCCATAACCTCCGACAGCGGCTCCCAGGCCGCTGAAGGCCATGGCACGCATCACCCGGCACAAGACACAATCACGGTGGTAGTGCATAGCAACTCCTTCGATCGAAGGGGGGCGGAACGATTACCGCCTCCCCCGGATTATCCCAAATGGTTACCCAGATTACCGTCGACAGGGTCCAGAAGCATTCTCCGAAGCATCTTTACGTGAATGGGAGAATCATTCAAAGCCGGGATGTAGCGATAGCGTTTTCCTCCGGCCTGAAGAAACACTTCCCTGTTGGTAACCGCGATCTCTTCCAGGGTTTCCAGATAATCCGCCGGAAATCCAGGACACACCATGTCGACTTCCTCCACCCCCAAGCCAGGTAACTGCTGGAGGACTTCGACGCAATAAGGTTTCAGCCACTTGGCCGGACCAAAGCGGGACTGGAACACCAGCTGCCATTGCTGTTCGGCCAGTCCCAGTCTGGTGGCCATCAGGCGGGCAGTGGCCACACATTGATGGTAATAAGGATCACCCTGCTCGCGACTCTTATCCGGAAGCCCGTGAAAGGACATCAATAACTTCTGCGAACGTCCCTGGCGCTGCCAGTAGGCTTCGATGCTGGCAGCCAGCGCATCGATGTATGCCGGTTCCGAATGATATTCGCTATGGAACACCAATGAGGGTATCACCGCCAGGCGCGCCAGAACCGCGCTCAATCTGTCGAAAACGGTCGCCGTAGTGGTCTTCGAGTATTGGGGATAAAGGGGAAGGACGACGATCCGATCCACATTCCGTCTCAACAGATCATCCACCCCCTGCCTGAGCGATGGACGACCATAACGCATCCCCACGGTCACAGGCACACCGGTTTCTTCCTCCAGCGCCTGGGCGAGACGCCCGGTGTAGACTCCCAAGGGGGAGCCGTCCTCCATCCAGATACGGCGGTAGGCTCTGGCGACCCGGCGGGAGCGCAGTGGAACGACGACGGAATAGAGCAGTGGCAGCCACAGCACCCGGGGCAAGGGCACCACCCTAGGATCACCGAGAAATTCCCGCAGATAGCGCCTGACTGCCCTGGGGGTGGGATGATCCGGTGTCCCCAGATTGACCAGCAGGATGCCCGTGTTCAATCCTAAACCTCACGACCCAGCAGGTTAAGAAATTCCGAGCGGGTGCTGATACGCTCCCGGAACAAACCCAGCATGTCCGAAGTCGTCATCACCGAATTCTGTTTTTCCACTCCCCGCATCATCATGCACAGGTGTTTGGCCTCCACCACAACCGCGACACCTCTCGGGTTGACCGCGGTCTGGATCGCATCGGCGATCTGTTTGGTAAGCCGTTCCTGGATCTGCAGGCGACGCGAATACATCTCCACGATCCTGGCCACCTTGGACAGGCCGATCACCTTGCCCTGGGGCAGATAGCCCACGTGACACTTGCCGATGAAAGGCAACAAATGATGCTCGCACAGGGAATACAACTCGATGTTGCGCACCATTACCAAATCCTCGCTATCGGCTTCGAAGATGGCGTTGTTGAGCACGTTCTCCAACGACTGGTGGTAACCGCTGTTGAGATAGCGGAAAGCAGCCGCAGCCCGCTTGGGGGTATCGACCAGTCCCTCTCTATTGATATCCTCACCCACCGCGGTGATCAATTCGGTAAAAATTTCTTCAATTTTCATATCCATCCACCTGAAAGCCCTAAATGGAAGCTAGTATACCCGCTTTTAGGGATTTGACATTCTGCCCTGAAGACTTAAGCTAACCAGCTTTCAATGAATTCAGAACAAGGAGTCCAGACAATGAGCGACAAAATCGTATTCCGCAGCGGTGAAGCTTTGGTGGCCGGTGGCCCTCCAGGTACTGCCGCCGAGCCCGAAGTCATTATCGGCGAACTGGACGGTCCCGTGGGAACCGCCCTGGCCACTTTGACCGGCGATCAGGTGCCGGGACACAGCCGGGTGTTCGCCATTCTCAACACCGACATCCAGGTCCGCTCTCTGACCCTGATGGTCAGCAAGGTCACGGTCAAGGGAAAAATGGCCAAACGCTACACCAACATTCTCATGGGCACCGTGCAGGGCGCCATCGCCAATGGGGTCCTGGACGCCGTTCGCGCCGGAGACATCCCCAAGGACAAGGCCAATGATCTGGGCATCATCGTGTCGGTGTGGCTGAACCCGATGGTGGGTAACGAAGACTACGAATGTGATCACAAGGCGCTGTTCGACATTCATCGCAAAGCCACCGCCCTGGCCATACACAAAGCCATGAACCACCAGCCGGACATCGACTGGTTGCTGGAAAACCAGGACAAGATCACCCACAAGTACTATCAGATGGGCCTGGAAGGAAAGATTTAACCACGAATCCTGCAGGCAACGGGGGGGCGCAGCAGTGATGATCCAATCATCCTCTGCGCCCCTTCGTATTGTGGCGATGAATATCAATCGTATTTGAGGTACTTGAACCTGGGGTCGTCCGGCGTTCCCTCCAGGGCACTGTCTTTATCCGGACGCCACATGATCACCTCCTCGATTTTCGCCGCCAGCTCGAAGTCCTTATTGGTGACCCCTTTGGCCGAATGGGTCACCAGTTTGACGATCACGAAAGCATAGGAAACGGTCAGATCCGGGTGGTGAAACGCCGCCTCGGCCAGGTGACCGACCGTATTGACCACCATCAATGTGCCTTTCCAACCGGAAGTTTTGTATTTACGCCGGATCCAGCCCTTTTCGTAGTACCAGTGAGGCAATTCCTCTTTGAGCCGGGCTTCGATCTCTTCTTCATCATAGGTTTCTTCAGCAGCACGTTTGCGCCATCCCATCGCCTCTCCTCCATTACAGTTTGCCTGGAACTAACCTAGCACCCTGGTCAGCTATTAGGCAAGAGTCAGCGGCTCTGCTGGATCGCCCAAGCCACCTCGAGTGCCTGATAGTTTTCCTTCACATCATGGACCCGAAAAACACGCACGCCTTTGATCACCCCCAGGGTCGTGGTGGCCACCGTCGCCGCCACTAGTTCGGCGGGATCGGCGACATCCAGAATCGAGCCCATGAAACGTTTGCGGCTGGTTCCCAGGAGCACCGGCACACCTGTGGCGACGAAGCGATCCAAGTGAGCCAGCAACTTAAGGTTGTCAATCTTGCGTTTGCCAAAACCGATCCCCGGGTCGATGACCAAGTACCGTCTTGGAATGCCGGCAGCGCCTGCGGCATCGATCCTGCGCAAGAGAAAATCCAATACTTCCGCGACCGCATCCTCATAATGCGGACTGTCCTGCATGGTCTTGGGTTCTCCCTGCATGTGCATCAGCATCAGGGGGACATTCCTGGCCGCCACCAGCTCGAATATTCCCGGGTCATCGCGACCCGCCGATACATCGTTGACGCAATCGGCGCCGGCATCGAGCGCCGCCTCGGCCACGCTACTGAGGGTCGTATCGATACTGATGTAACGATCCGGGGGCATCACTTCCCGCAGCGCCTCGATCACTGGAAGCACCCGCCGCAGTTGCCCGGCAGCCGGAATCCGCTGGGCTCCGGGGCGGGTCGATTCGCCGCCCACATCGATGATGAGCGCCCCCTCCTGGAGCATTGCCCTGGCCTTCTCCACCGCTGAATCGACTGTGGTATAACGACCGCCATCGGAAAAGCTGTCGGGAGTGACATTGAGGATGCCCATGATCATGGGCTTGGACTGGGAAAGACGTTCCGTCAGTTTCATTGGCAGGGTTTGCAGAGTTGAGACACTTCAAGGATGGTAGCATATAGAGACTTCCCCTCATCGGTTCAAAACCGTGGCTGACAAACGCGAGCACATCCTCTTCCTCACCGGCAAACTGGCGGAAAAGCAGCTCCACCAGATCCTCCAGGCGATGCAACCGGGGTTCGACTATAGCGTCCATCAATTGGGTCTGACGGTGGCCGCCCTGATGACCGCCGACATGATCCGGCGGCGCCTCAAGGAGACGTTTGGTGCTGATCGGATTTTGGTTCCGGGGCGCTGCCGGGGGAATCTGGAAGCCCTCTCCAGGGATCTGGGCATCCCGGTGGAACGAGGCCCCAACGAATTAAAGGACCTTCCGGCATTTTTCGGTCACGCGGAGGTGGTTCCGGAGTTATCCCGCTACGACATCCGGATCTTTGCCGAACTGACCGAAGCCCCCCACATGAGCATCGAAGAGATCCTGAGCGAGGCCGACTGGCACCGCCGCCATGGCGCCGACGTGATCGACGTGGGATGTCTTCCCAACACCGACTTTCCCCATCTGGAAGAGACCTTTCAGGCCTTGAAGTCGGAAGGCCATCTCACCAGTATCGATTCCCTCAACCCCGATGATCTCCTGCGGGGAGGGCGCGCGGGAGCCGACTACATGCTCAGCCTCCACAAGGGGACCCTGTGGGTTGCCGAGGAAGTTGCGACGGTTCCCATCGTCATTCCCCAACCACCCGCCGACCTCACCACCCTGGACGAAGCCGTCGAAGCCCTGGAAAAAACGGGCAAACCCTTCATTCTGGATCCGATCCTGGAACCCATCCATTACGGTTTCAGCGCCTCCCTCACCCGTTACCATGAGGTTCGCAAGCGCTATCCTGAGGCGAAAATGTTGATGGGGGTCGGCAATTTGACCGAGCTGACCCACGCCGACACCGTGGGTATCAATACCCTGCTCCTGGGCATCTGCTCGGAACTGCACATCCACAACATTCTCGTTACCCAGGTCAGCGGGCATTGCCGCCGCGCCATTCCCGAAGCCGACCTGGCGCGCAGAATCCTCTTCTACGCCCGTGAACACAACATGCTGCCGAAACACGTCCATCCCGGCCTGATGTGCCTCCACGACCCCAAACCGTTCCCCTATCAGCTTGCCGAAATCCAGGAACTGGCGGGGATGATCCGCGACCCCAGCTACCGGATTCAGATATCCCGGGAAGGTATCCACATCTTCAATCGGGATGGGATGCACAGTGCCATCGATCCATTCGAACTGTTTCCCAAACTGGGGGTGGAGAACGACGGTGGCCATGCGTTCTATCTCGGGGTCGAGCTGGCCCGCGCCCAGATCGCGTGGCAACTCGGTAAACGGTATAATCAGGACGAGATGCTCGATTGGGGCTGTGCCCTTGATCCAGCCGAGGAAGACAGCGTCGACCCTCACGCCTATAAACCCGCCGGCACCACCTTGAAGAAAAAAACCGAATCATGATCCTGGAGACGATCGTCACCACCTGGGACCTCAACGGTGTCCCCCATATCGCCCCCATGGGTATCCATACCGCCAGAGACGAGGCCATCACCATCCTCCCCTTCCGTCCCTCGAGAACGCTGGATAACCTGCTCGCGACCGGACAGGCGGTGATCAATGCCAGCGACGATGTCCGGGTCTTTGCCGGTTGCCTGACCGGCCGGCGTGACTGGCCCCTGGTAGCGAGTACCCGCTTGCCGGGTTACCGCTTGCGCGATGCCTTGGCCCATACCGAGGTGGAACTATTACGGGTGGAGGAGGACCCGGTGCGCCCCAAACTCCATTGCCGGGTCATCCATATCGCCACTCACGCCCCCTTCAATGGCTTCAACCGGGCCCAGAACGCGGTGCTTGAAGCCGCCATTCTGGTGAGCCGGCTGGAACGCTTACCCTGGCACAAAATCCAGGCGGAACTGGATTATCTTAAAATTGCCGTGGAAAAGACCGCCGGTCCCAGAGAGACGGAAGCCTGGGGCTGGCTCATGGAAACCCTCGAACAGTTCAAATCAAACCAAGGAATTTCATGACAGCTCTCCTTACCAGCGTCACCACCTGCGAAGAAGCGGCCATGGCACTCGCCGCCGGTGCCGATCTGATCGATTTGAAAGACCCCACCCGGGGAGCCTTGGGGGCACTCCCTCAGGAGCGGATCCACGTCATCCTGGACAGCCTGGATGGCCATCCCGCCAGCGCCACCATCGGAGATCTGCCATTACACCGTCACACAATCGCCGAGGCGGTGCGGAAGGTCGGCCAGACAGGCGTCGATTTTGTCAAAATCGGTTTCTTTCCGGGCGACAACCTCGATGAAACCCTGGACACTCTGCAATCACTGACCCACGACCATTCCCTGATCGCAGTCCTGTTTGCCGACTACATGATTGCCCTGCCCTTGATCGACACCCTTGCCCGGATCGGTTTCAAGGGGGTGATGCTCGATACCGCCGGCAAGGGCAGAGGCAGTCTGACCCAATTGAAACCGCTCAACTTTCTGGAACGGTTCGTCGCCACGGCCAAAGACTGCGGACTTGTGACCGGCCTGGCGGGTTCCCTCAGGCACCAGGACATCCCCCTGCTACTTCCCTTGGCACCTGATTATCTTGGTTTTCGCGGTGCCCTCTGCCGGAAAAACGAGCGCACTGCGGAACTCGATCCCACCCGCCTGGCAAGGATACGTCAGGCGATTCCCCAGACCACACCACTATCCCTATGAACCTTTACCCTCTCCTCCGTCCGCTGCTCTTCCAACTGCCCCCTGAAACCGCCCACGGATTGACTTTGTCCTCGCTGGACCTGCTGGCCCGCTTGGGACCTTTCAACCCCCTGCGGCGAACCTCCGGGGGGCTGGTCACAGAAGTCATGGGACTAAAATTCCCCAACCCCGTCGGGCTGGCCGCAGGATTGGACAAAAACGGGGATCATATCCAGGGTTTGGCGGCGCTGGGTTTCGGCTTCATCGAAGTGGGCACGGTGACCCCAAGACCCCAACCTGGCAACCCGCGGCCAAGGTTGTTCCGGATTCCCAAGGCGCAAGCCTTGATCAACCGTATGGGGTTCAACAACCTAGGCATCGATCACCTGGTGGCCAATCTCAGAAATCTGGAAAGCAGGAATTTCATTCTCGGTGTCAATCTGGGCAAGAACAAGGACACCCCTCAGGAAAACGCGGTGGACGACTATCTGATCGGCCTGGAAAAAGTCCATGCCCTCGCCGATTACGTCACCATCAACCTCTCCTCCCCCAATACCCCGGGACTCAGGGATCTGCAACACGGCAAAGCCCTGGAAACCCTGCTCGCGCGTCTCGATGACAAGCGCGTCCTGTTGACTCAGGAGCGCGGAAAACATCTCCCCATGGCAATCAAAATCGCCCCGGACCTGACTCTCCCACAACTGGAAGAATTGACCGGATGTCTGCTGCGATATCGGATGGATGCGGTGATAGCCACCAATACCACAATCGATCACAGTGCCGTTGCTTCACTTCCCCACAGTCAGGAGTCCGGCGGCCTGAGTGGTGCGCCGTTACGGGAAAAGTCCAGCGAAATCGTGCGCCAGCTGCGTCGCATCGTGGGGGACGAACTTCCCATCATCGCCTGTGGCGGCATTCTCACTCCCGAGGATGCCCAGGAGAAATTCGCTGCCGGTGCGAAATTGATTCAACTCTATAGCGGCCTGATCTACCAGGGTCCCGAATTGATCGGAGCTATCCTGAAAGCACTGCTTCAGCGCGGTGACGAAGAATCCCGCTGAAGTCCTCGACATTCAGGGGTGGATGGTAAAGATAGCCCTGAAAATATCGGCAGCCATGGTTTTTCAGAAACTCGCACTGCACTTCGGTTTCCACCCCTTCGGCAACCACTGAGAGCCCGAGGTGATGAGCCATGGCCAGGATGGTTTCGATGATGGCCCGGTCATTGCCGTCGATTTCGATGTCACTGACGAAGGAACGGTCGATTTTCAGTTCATCGAGAGGCAGACGTTTCAAATAGAACAATGATGAATAACCGGTACCGAAATCATCGAGGGAGAATCGCACTCCGAAACTTCTCAGGGCCTTCATTTTTGCGATGGCATCGGTCATGTCCTCGACCAGAATCCCTTCGGTCAGTTCCAACATCAGCTTGCCGGGCTCGATACCCGTCTCCTTGACAACCGATGTCACTTCGGTCACGAAATTTTCCTGGTGGAACTGGCGGGGACTGATATTGACCGCCACATGATCGATCGGAGCCAACCAGCCGTTTTTTTGCCATTCGAGGATATGCCGGCAGGCGGTCTCCAGCACCCAATGGCCCAAAGACAGGATCAATCCGCTTTGCTCTGCAATCGGTATGAACTCATTGGGTGGGATAAAGCCCCTCTGGGGATGTCGCCAGCGAAGCAGGGCCTCGGCACCGGCCAACTTTCCCCCGCTGCAATGCTGGGGTTGGTAATACAATTCCATCGCCTCATTCGCCAAGGCGGCACGCAATTCTTTCTCCAGCTCCAGCCTCGCATCGGCCGCCGCCTGCATTGAGGGGCGATAGAAACAGATGTTATTGCGGCCTCCATCCTTGGCCCGGTACATGGCCGTGTCCGCCTGCTTTAGCAATTCCTCAGGTTGAGCCCCACCCTCAAATAAAGTGATACCAATGCTGATGGAGGTATGATACTGACGTTCCCCCAGTTCGAACACCATGGCAATCTGGTCCTTGACCTTATCCGCCAAATGACGGAGATGAGTGGCCGCCGCCTCCTGGTCTTCCCCCAGATTGGACACCAGGATTACGAACTCGTCCCCCCCCAAACGGGCCACCGTGTCTTCGCTCCTCAAGCTACAGTGGAGACGCTGGGCCACCAGAGTCAGTAATTGATCTCCCTGTTGGTGGCCCCAGGCATCGTTGAGATGCTTGAAATTGTCCAGATCCATGAACATCAACCCGTCCCAACCCCGATGCCGTTTCAGCGCTTCCAGTTCACGTCCCAGACGATCGATCAACAATCTTCGATTGGGAAGGCCGGTCAGGGGATCGTAAAATGCCAGCCGCTCTATCTCCATTTCGGACAGATAACGCTGCAGTTCGGCTCCCACCCTGAGGGCAAAGATCTCCAGCACAGGGATCACATCCTCTCTTTCCAGGCGCATTTCGACGCTATCACACACCACCAGAAGACCAAAAGTATTGCCAGATCCATCTTGCAGAGGAACCCCGGCATAGCTTTCGATTCCCATCTCCCCCGCCAAATGGTCATCGGGATACAATTCCTGCAACTGACGGGGAATGAAAGTGCCGTTATTCTGTTCCTTCAGTCTTTCACAGGGGGTTCAGGCCAGCCCGTAGGTCACGTTGTGCACCCGCTTGCCGTTGAGCCAGAGAGCCACCGATTCGACCGTTCTTCCATCTTCTTGCAACGACCCCACCATTGCCAGTGATACCCCAAGGCTGTCACTCAATTGTCTGACAACGGCATTGAAGAAATCCTCGCCGAACTTGTCCGCCACATCCTCCGTCAACAGGCGGATGAAACGCTCCATCCGCAACCGGCGGGTGACATCATGAATGATGGAATGGAGCAACCTGCGTCCCCCCACCTCGATTGGCCCGGCATAGACTTCCACGTCCCGGATTTCACCCGATTTCAGGCGATGACGGAAATTAAAGTGGCTTTGCTGTTCTTTCAGCGCCAGGATCCTTTTTTCCGCAATCTCCGTTTCTTCCAGGATATTGATGTCAGTAATGGGCATTCCGCGCATTTCGGAACGATTATATCCATAAAATTCACACGCCTTCTCATTTGCATCGACAATCACGCCAGTCTCAGGATCCAACAACATTTCCGCCACTTTGCCTTTTTCGAACATGCGCCGGTAACGGGCTTCACTGGCTTTGAGCGCCTGCTGCAGGGCATATTGTCCACTCACATCGTGGAATACCACCACCACCCCCAACAATTCATCGCCTGGCCCGCGAATCGGTGCAGCGCTCTCGGTGACGGGGTGGAGTTGACCATTCCTGGAAATGAGACCCGATTCAGTGGTCAGGCCTTCTGTCCGCTCATTGCCCAATATCCTGGAGACCGGATTCAGCAAGGGTTGTTGGGTCTTGAGATCGACCAGGGTGAAGACCTGCTCCAGAGGCAGCCCACGGGCCTCCTCCAAAGGCCACCCGGTGAGTCTTTCGGCCACCGGATTCATGCGTTCTATCAGCCCGCGGGGATCGGTTGCGATCACCCCATCACCAATGGAATCCAGGGTGACCGCCAGGCGGTTTTCGCTTTGCCGCAAGGCTTGTTCAGCCGTGTTCCGCAATGATTCCTGCTCGAAATGCTGCAGGGCGAAGGAGACGTCATCCACCATCTCGGTGAGCAGGCGGATCAGATCATCGGTGAAGAAACCGGTTTCACTCGAATAGACGTTGAACACCGCCACAACTTTGTCATGACACTGGACAGGAAAAGCCGCGCTTGCCATGATGCCATGGTCCAAAGCCTTTTGCCGCCAAGGAGCCACTTTGGGATTGAACTTGAAATCGTTGACGATGACCACCCGCCGTTCCCGCCTGGCGATCGCCGTTGGACCACGAGACTCAGGGCGGCAAGGGTCGAGGGGAAGGACCAGATTCTCCAGGTAACCGATCCTGTCGTGATGATCCCCATGACAAAAGCGTGACACGATCCGCTGGTGCTTGTCATCCACCTCCCCCCACCACGCCAGGACGAAACCCGCCCGCTCAATCGCCACCTGGCACAATGTTCTCAACACCTGTTCACCACACCGGGCACGAATGACGATCTGATTCAGTTCCGCCAGGGAATCATACAAAGCCCTTTGTCTTTGCAGGCGCCTCTGACTGTCCTCGAGACGTCTGGCCATTTGCCTGAAGGTCACCGCCAGGCTGGCCAACTCGCCCCTGCCCTCGACTTCCACCCCCAGGGAACCTTCATCGGTTCCCAGCTGGCTGGCTGCCTGGGTCAATTGCCTCAGGGGCATGAGGAGATAACGTTTGAATTGATACCACAGCAGGGGCAGCGCGAGGGCGAGAAGAAAAGCCAGGAACAAGGCGCCCACCCCCACATCGGCCAGGATACGCTGGCGTTTGGAACGCAGATCATAGTAAGCGGACAACACGTAACGCCGTGCCGCCTCCTCTTCCGAAGCATCATTCACAAGGAGCGGGTAGTAACCTATCATGCCTGTCCGCTCGGAGTCCGGGAACGTGGAGGGGAATACCTCGGACCTTGCCCTCTCCATCCGCTTGGCATCGAACAGCCTGGCCAAATCCGGATTCGGCTGTCCCCATTGTCGGGTAACACTGTCGACAAGCATGCTGCCATGACCATCAAACAACGCGAGAACCTTCATATTGGGTTCCCGGGCCATGCCATGGATTTGGCTGATGACCGCATCGAAGTTTCTTTCCTGCAAGGAAACGGCGAGTTGAGAAGCGAAACGTGCCAATTGATTTTCGAGATGTTCACTGGCATGTTGTTCCGCCAGACTGAATGATCTCCAGGCGGAATATCCCGTCAACACAACCCATAACCCGAACATCAGCCCGGTCAGCGTCACTAACAGACGTGTTCTCAATGAGAGATCGACGACCTTGATCACTTCGTCCCCCTCGATTCCAACCGGCAAAGCGGACAATAAACCTCCAACCGCATTATCTTGAGACGCCAGGAGGAGAATTCGGTTTCACCAGCAGGATAAATTTCCACATTGTTCAGAAATAGTCCAAAATTAGACCGCCCCCCTGGCCCGGCCAGCTTAAACTTTCACGGTAATTATAGGATGCCCAAAACAGAAAGTCCCATGCGCCTGAGCGTCCATGACCTGGAATGTGTGAGAGGAGAGCGGCTGCTCTTCTCGCGTTTGAACTTTGACCTCAAGGCTGGTGAACTGCTCCATATAGAAGGTGCCAACGGCTGCGGAAAGACCAGTCTGCTGCGAATACTCTGCGGCCTGGGGCGCCCGGAAGAAGGGGAAATACGCTGGAATCAACGGCCTATCGATAGAATTTACCACCAATTTCTGGAGCAGCTGGCCTATCTCGGGCATCATCCCGGGATCAAAGGGGAACTGAGCCCGCTGGAAAACCTGAGGCTGGTGACCCGCCTCCACCGCACCCGCGCCGGTGTGGATCTGGAGGAAATCCTTGGCGCCGCCGGCTTGGGGAAACATATCGACGTCCCGGCACGCACGCTGTCCGCGGGCCAAAGACAACGGATCGCTTTGGCAAGGTTACTTCTCCAGAAAGCCAGGCTGTGGGTTCTGGATGAGCCATTCACTTCCCTCGATGTCCATGGGATCGCCTGGGTCCAGTCACTGCTTGACAAGCATCTGCGAACCGGGGGACTGGTAGTGTTGACTTCCCATCAAACGGTGGACACTCAGTGCCCTGTCAGAACCCTCAGACTGGGATAGGAAAATGCCGATTCCCGGGGAATTCCTGTCCCTGTTCATTCCCTTGCTGATCATTATGGATCCGCTCGGAAATCTGCCACTTTTTCTCTCCATGACCAGCCACCATCAACCCAGACGCCAGGTCCGGATTGCAGCGGTGGCTTGTGGCACTGCGTCCGCCATCCTGTTGTTCTTTGGCTTGACCGGCGATGGCATCCTCAAATTTTTCGGCATCACCCTGCCCGCCTTTCAACTGGCGGGCGGGGTGATCTTTTTCATCTACGCTTTACAGTTACTCAACCTGATCCCGGCGGGAATGAAAAGCTCGGCCCAGGAACAGGAGGAAAGTCTCCACAAGGAAAACGTCGCCCTGGTTCCGTTGGCAACCCCCCTGCTGGCGGGACTGGGCGCCATCACCGCGATTCTGGTGTGGCAACAGGACCCCGGCCACCAGATTCCCTTCTGGCTCCTGACTGGGGTGATCGCAGCCGCCTGTGCAACGACTTTCCTGGCCTTCTCCAGTGGCCACTGGTTGCATCGCTTACTCGGCATGGGTGGGATCGGTGTCGTCACCCGCCTGACCGGCCTGTTGCTTGCGGTCATCGCGATGCAGTTCATCGTCGATGGCCTGACTGGTGTCTTGAGCTGATCAAACCAGCAAGGGGGCAATCACCAGGCTGACGATGGCCATGACGTTGATGAGGATGTTCATTGCCGGTCCCGACGTATCCTTGAAAGGGTCTCCCACCGTATCTCCGACCACTGCAGCCTTGTGGACATCCGACCCTTTGCCGCCCAGATTGCCTTTTTCGATGAATTTCTTGGCGTTGTCCCAGGCGCCCCCGGCATTGGCCATCATCAAGGCCATCAGGACACATCCCAAAAGCGCTCCCCCGAGCATCCCCCCCAGGGCCTGAGGGCCAAGCCAGAAGCAGACGATCACCGGCGCCGCAACGGCGATCACCCCGGGCAACACCATCTTCTTCAATGCCGCCTTGGTGGCGATATCCACGCAGCGGGCGTTATCGGGGTCGGCCTTGCCTTCCAGCAAACCGGGAATCTCCCGGAACTGGCGGCGAATTTCCTGGATCATCTCAAAGGCCGCATCACCTACCGCGGTCATGGTGACCGAAGCAATCAACAGGGGGATGGTTCCACCAATAACAGCCCCGCCAGGACATCGGCATCCCCCAGATGGAGGGCGAAGTCAGGGATCTGGCTGGCAACGGTTTCCCCATAGGCGGTGATGATCGCCAAAGCCGCCAGAGCCGCCGCCCCAATGGCGAAGCCTTTGCCGATGGCGGCAGTGGTGTTACCCAGTTCATCCAGAGAATCGGTGATCCGGCGGGCCTCCTCTCCCAAGCCCCCCATTTCGGCAATCCCCCCGGCGTTGTCCGCCACGGGCCCATAAGCGTCGATGGCCATGGTAATCCCAACTGTGGCCAGCATGCCGACGGCGGCGATGCCGACGCCATACAAACCGACCAGACGATCGGCGAGGAAAATGATCCCACTGATGGTCAATATGGGCACCACCACTGACTGCATCCCGGTGGCAAGACCCGAGATCATCACCGTGGCAGGACCGGTTTCCCCGGATTGGGCGATCTTTTCCACCGGTTTGCCGCCGGTGTAGTACTCGGTCACCAGGCCGATCACAAGGCCTCCCATGGTTCCGGCGGAAATCGCCAACAAAGCCTTGAGACTCACACCGGAAATCAAAATCACGAAAAACGCGAGGACGATGAAGATCGCCGCCGCCCACATCGTTCCCAGACGCAGGGCCTCGTCGGCCGGCTTGTCGGAAGCGAGCTTGACCAGATAGATCCCGACGATGGAGGACAGCAGCCCGACCGACGCCAGGGCCAGGGGCAGGAACATCAGGGCTCCCCGGGAGCCCAGCGGGGCGATGGTTTCGGCCGCCATGGTGGAGGCCATGGCGATGGTGGCAATCATGGCACCACAATAGGATTCGAATATGTCCGATCCCATGCCTGCGACATCCCCCACGTTGTCACCGACGTTGTCGGCAATCACGCCGGGGTTGCGGGGATCATCCTCGGGAATCCCCGCTTCCACCTTGCCCACCAGGTCGGCTCCCACATCGGCGCTTTTGGTATAGATTCCACCGCCAACCCGGGAGAACAGGGCCACCACCGACGCCCCCATCCCGAAACCATGGAGAGCATGAGCGGTTTCCGGGTCGTCACCGAAAACCAGATACATGATTCCAAGTCCCAGCAGCCCCAGAGAGGCCACCGCCAGACCCATGATCGAACCACCGAAAAAGGCCACCTCCAGGGCTTTGGCCGCATTGCCGTCACCCGCCGCCACGGTCGTCCGCACATTGGCGCGGGTGGCAGTGTTCATGCCAATGTAGCCGGCGGTTGCAGAGGTCATGGCACCCACCAGAAAACACAGCGCAGTATGCCAACCGAGAAATTTGAGCAGCAGCACATAGAGGACCGCCACGAAAATGGCGAGAATTTGATATTCCCTGCGGATGAACACCATCGCACCCAAGTGGATCTGTTCGGCGATCTCGGCGATCTTGCCGCTGCCTGAGGGTGTCTCCTTGACAACCCGTAGATCCGGAAAGCGGCATAAAGCCCCAGCCCCCCCAGCAATGGCGGCAATAGATAAATGACGTACTGCATGTCGTTTCCTCCCCCTTGTTATTATGTCGAAATCAACAATCGATTGAATACCCTCTTTGGTTTCGCGCGTCAATCATATCATGTCCCCTGATACCGGGAATGGAGCTCCACTTCTCAGGGCAACAACCCCCGCTTCTCAAGCAGTCTTCTGGCGTATCGGATGGGAATGGCAAAACTGATGCCACTCGGATGAGTGAGGAGGTTTTCTTTGCTCTCCTTGACAAACACGCTGTTGATGATACCCACGACGACAGCACTGGCAGGATCATACAAGGGACTGCCGCTGTTGCCGGGGTAGGCGGTGGCATCCAACTGAAAGACACGGTACGGGTCGTGCAACCGTCTGATCAACCCGGGATCCAGACGCGAGGCTCGCAAGGTGGGAATAGCAATGGGGGTGATGCTGGAAATCAGGGCCCGGTGGGTGACGGGATAGAGTCCAAGAACCATGCCGATGGGAAAACCGGTGAAGGCGTAGAGTTCCCCCTCCCTGACCCGGGACGAATCCCCCAAAATGAGACTGGGTCTCGGTTCGCCAGTGATTTTCAACAGCGCAACGTCATGCTTCCCGTCGACAGCAACCGGAGTGGCTGCCCGCAGATGATCTTTGTCCCCCGCCTTGAAAAAAACCGCCAGAATCTCCGACTCGTTTTTTTTTCCCCTCCCCCGGAGGACATGGGCATTGGTCAGAACATGGCGTCCATCCGCCACCACGAAACCCGTCCCCTGAAAACGCTGGGCCGGGGTCCGGGTCCGTTGATAGGTTCCCACCGCAACCACGCTCCGCTTGACCACGGCGACGGTTTCCGCCAATCCCTGCCACTGGGGACCGGCAGCCGCCCACGTTCCTGGAATACCAAGAAAAATCAGGAGAAGAAAAAGAATGCCCGCAGACACATCACACCGACAGCAACACGTCGGCAACTTCGGTGAAGTCGTAATAGACGTCGGTCATGACCTGTAATATCTGCCCTTCACTGAGGCGGGTCAGTTCCAGGCTGGAAGGAGGAATCTCGGCCAGGATGTCCTCGACCGCCTCCCCATGGACCAACACACTGGTCAGTCGATCCGCCAGATGGAGCAGCGCTGTCTCCAAAGTGAATTCGCCTGCTTCTTCAGGGTGAATGTGATGCCCAATCGACTCCCCCAGCCAGGGCGGCATGTTCCACTGTCTGGCGATCTCGGCCCCCACATCCGCATAGGTGTAGCCCAACAGGTCCTTTTCCAGCAAGGGAACCAGTTCGCGTCTTCCTTGACTTGCGAGGAGGATTTCACGGGCCGGGTCCGGACACTTGCAGTAGATCAGCAGCGAGCCAATCTGATGCAGCAGCCCAGCCACAAACAAGCGCTCGGGGTGTAGCACCTTTGCCTTCCTGGCAAGGGATCGGGCCACCACGCCACAATAGACGCTTTGAACCCAGAATTCGTCCATGTCGATCAGCTGCACCGGGATGTTGCGGAAGGAAGTCAAGGCACAGGTCGCCAGGGCCAGATGGTAGATCGGTTCGACACCCACCAGGGTAACCGCCCGGGTCACCGTATCAATCCGGCCACCAAAACCATAGATCGGGCTATTGGCAAGACGCAGCAAACGTGCCGTCAAGGCAGGATCACGGGAGATGATGTCGGCAATCGATTCGGCGGTACTGCGCGGGTCGCCGATCGCCTCCTGCAGCATCACCACCACATCCGGCAAAGACACCAGATCGCTTTCACTCTCCAGAAGCGCTAGAGGCGTTGGATAGTCACTCATAACTAAAGCCCGTAAAATTGCATCACCCGGGCGACATACTGGCGGGTCTCCCGATAAGGGGGGATCCGATTGCCGTATTTTCGCACCGCCTGTTCCCCGGCATTATAGGCGGCCACTGCCAGCTTGACATCACCAAAGTTTTCCAGAAGTTCGCGAAGATAGCGGGCGCCGGCCTCGATGTTGTGGGCAGGATCATGGGGATCGTCGATACCGTAACGTCTGGCCGTCTCCGGCATCAATTGCATCAGTCCAATGGCTCCCTTGGGAGAAACCGCCCCGGGGTCATAGGCGGACTCGGCCCTGATCACCGCATGCAACAATTTGGGATCGAGATGATTCTTCCTGGCCACCTTCTCTATCAAAGGAGTGAATTTCGATCGCCGCTCGGCCAGCTGCCGAGTATTCCCTTGGCGTCGGGGTTTCGGGGTACGAATGATGAGGCGGTAACCCTGGTGGCGGGGTTTGTCGGAATAATAGACCTGACCATCGGAGGCCACGTATTTATACACGTCCCCCACAGCCACCGTACCCCACCCCATCAACAGCAGAACCATGAGACCTCGCATCCTTCCGTTCGACTCATTCAGCAACAATTTCCACCACCGTCTGTCTCCAGGCCCATTGCCTACGCCTACCAAATGAGTCTTCGGACAGAACCCTCTCCCGAGAAACAACGCAGATGACCTTCGCTGGTTATCAGAAATGAGCTCAGGACAAGGAACCACTATAAGTTTAGTCGATATGCGGACGGACTTCAGCGGCACATTCCCTGGCACGCCGGCGAGCCACTTCGACCTCCTCCGCGGTAGCCAGGGCGACCCCCATCCGCCGGCGCACGAACGATCTGGGCTTGGCAAACAGCCTCACACTGCTCTCTGGCACTGCCAGGGCTCTTTCCACGCCTTCATACGCCAATCCCACGCCCTCGATGCCACCGTAAATGACCGCTGAGGCACCGGGACACAGCAACCGGCTATCCACAGGCAGCCCCAGAAAAGCGCGCACATGCAGTTCGAATTCGTTCTGTTTCTGGGTCGCCATGGTCACCATCCCGGTATCATGCGGGCGGGGGCTGACTTCGCTGAACCACACCTGATCCCCGGAAACGAACAGTTCCACGCCGAACAGGCCCAGCCCTCCCAGGGCATCCACCACACTGCCGGCAATCCGCTGGGCTTCGATGAGCGCTTTGCCACTCATGGGCTGCGGCTGCCAGCTCTCCACATAATCCCCGCTTTCCTGACTATGGCCGATGGGCTGGCAATAATGGATCTTTGTCTGCTCAAGGTCCTCCCGGGCTCTGATGGTCAACAGGGTGATCTCGTACTCGAAATCCACCATCGCTTCGACGATCACCCGCCCCCGGTCCACCCGGCCGCCCGTCCTTGCCTTCTCCCAAGCGGCCTCCAATTGTCCCCGCTGTTTCACCACGGACTGCCCTTTCCCCGAGGAGGACATGGTCGGCTTGATGAAGCAGGGATAGCCGATTTCCCCGGCCGCTGCCACCAGCTCTTCCAGGGAGCCGGCAAAAGCGTACCTGGAAGTGGGCAGATTCAAGGTTTCCGCCGCCAGCCTGCGGATGCCTTCCCTGTCCATGGTCAGCCGGACCGCCCGGGCGCAGGGAACCACCCTGGTCAGGCCCTCCTGTTCGACCTCGAGCAGGGTGTCCGTCGCCAGGGCCTCGATTTCCGGGACGATCCAGTGGGGCCGCTCACGCTCGATCAGCGCCCGAAGCTGCTGGCCATCGGCCATGTCGATGACGTGCTGGCGCTGGGAGACCTGCTGGGCAGGCGCATTCTCGTAGCGGTCCACGGCAATGACCTCCAAGCCGTAGCGCTGGCAACTGATCGCAATCTCCTTGCCCAATTCCCCCGCCCCAAGCAACATGATCTTGGTGGCTCGCGCAGTCATGGCGGTACCGATTTTCATTGCAATGACTCCTTTTTTACCGGAGGACTGACCTCCCGGGAGAGAAAATTTCGCAGCCTCCAACCAGCCACCATCTCAGGCCGCCTGATACTGCTCCCACGCCTTGGCCAGGCGTTTCTCGGAGATCGGGTAGGCGGTCTTGATCTGCTGGGCGAAAAGCGACACCCGGAACTCTTCCAGGCTCCAGCGGAAGGCATCGCCATCGGGATATCCGATACCGCCCTCTGCAACCCGCTTCCAATAGGCATCCCAGAATGGCCGCAGACGCTGGACCCGCTCTTCGTCTCTGGCCAACTCGTATTCTGCCTTGTCGAGGCGGTATTGCAAAGCTTTGAGGTAGCGCGGCAGTTCTTTTAGTTGTTGCCACGGAATGTGACCCACGAATCCACTATACCCCAGCAGGAGCAGCTGTTCATCCATGTCGTCACCACTGGGTGAACTCTCCAGGTGCTTCATCCTGGCCCGCCGGCTGCGGCAGTCCTGAAGTAATGCCAAAATATTCCTGACCGTGGCCCCCATCTGTTGGGCGGTCTCGAACATCTGCTGACGGTGGCTTTGAATGCATTGTTCCAGGGCCTCGCGACTGCGGATATCCTGAGCTTCCCGGAGAAACAACCGCTCCACGATGCAGTCGGACATTTCGTCGCCCAAGGGACGTTGGGGGTGGTCGCGATAAAGATAGGGATGGCGGGGTAGACGCGCATAGGTCAACTCGTCCGCGGTACTGAACGGCAACTGCTTCTTGAGTTTGCGCACCTCCTTGGCCAGGAGCAACTGGATCATCCGGTTGAGACCTTGGCGGTGAGCCCTGGCCGCCTCTTCCGGAGTCGGGAACAATCTGACCCCGCAGCTTTGCCCTTCATCCACCAGGGCGGGAAATCCCACCACGATCTGGCCACCCTGCTTCATTCGTAAAGTTTCCGGCAGTGGCGGGAAATCCCACTGTCTGCGACCCGTTCGAGTCAGCTTGTCTCCACTGGTCCGTTCGAACCCGCGTTGCGCGGAAATCGCCAGGCGGCCCTTGAGCCGCTCCAGATCCCGACCTTTTTCCATCACCCGGCCGCGCTCGTCCACCACCTGGAAATTCATCCGCAGATGGGGCGGCAGTTCCACCGCCTGCAGCTGGCCCGGATCTGCCTTGACTCCGGTCACTCTCAACAGGGCCTTGGACAGGGCAGGCCAAAAAGCTCCCTCGCTCCCCTCAAGCTGCGAAAACACCCTTTCCGCGGTCTCAGGAATCGGCACGAACAGGCGCCTCACAGCACGTGGCAATCCCTTGAGGATGAAGAGGATCTTTTCCTCCAGCAAACCGGGCACCAACCAGTCGAAGGTTTCCGCTTTCAGCTGGGGAAGCACCGCCAAAGGCACCTTGAGGGTCACCCCGTCATCCTCGTGGCCGGGTTCGAATCGATACTGCAGGGCCAGCTTGAGTCCTCCCCGTTCCCAGAAATCGGGAAAATCATTCACCCCCATCCCCGGTTGCTGACGGGAGATGTCCTCGCGGCTCAGTTTGAGCAATTCGGGGCGCTGGCGCTGCAGATGGCGGTACCAGCGCTCGAAATCATCGGCATTGGTGATATCGCTGGGTATCTGATAGTCGTAGAAAGCGAACAACCAGGCCTCGTCCACCAACAGATCCACCCGCCGCGCCTTGTGCTGGAGCATCCCGATTTCTTCCAGGAGCGACCGGTTGTGGCTAAAGAACGGCAGTTCGCAATCAAAATCCTGATTCACCAGGGCACTGCGGATGAAAATCTGCCGCGCCTCCTGGGGATTGATGCGCTCATAGGCCACTTTGCGCCGTTCCACCAGGGTCAGGCCGAACAGGGTCACCCGTTCGAACACCGCCACCCGGCGCGCCTTGCGTTCCCAGTGGGGGTCGTAATGGTGGCGCTTGAGCAAATGCGCCGCGCATTGTTCGATCCAGCCTGGTTCCACCTGGGCATTGATACGCGCATAGACTTTGCTGGTTTCCACCTGCTCGGCCGACACCAGCCAGCGCGGCCGGGTCTTGAACAAGCCCGACCCGGGAAAGATGAAAAACTTGAGCCCCCGTGCCCCCAGATATTCGAACTTGTCCTGGCGGAAACCCACCTGCGACAACAGTCCGCTCAGAATGGCCCGGTGAATGGCGTCATATTCGGCTGGTTGCTGGTTGGGCCGCCAGCCCAGTTCGCCCTTGACCACTTCCATCAGCTGGGAGTGGATGTCCTGCCACTCGCGCATCCGCAGATACGCCAGAAAATGGGCCTTGCAGTATTTGCGCAACTGGGTATTGGAAAGATGCTTGCGTTGGCTCTCGTAGAGACGCCACAGATTGAGGAAACTGAGAAAATCGGAACGCTCGTCACGCCACTGGGCATGTTTCTCGTCTGCCGCCTGGGCCTGATCCTGGGGACGCTCGCGGGGGTCCTGAACGCTCAGGCCGGCGACGATCACCAGCAGCTCGGTCAGACAATTCTCTTGTTTCGCGGCCACCAGCATCCGGCCCAGGCGGGGATCGATGGGGAATTTGATCAGCTTGCGACCGATATCGGTCAACCCTCCGTGGCCATCCAGGGCCTGCAGTTCCTGGAGCAGCTTGATGCCGGAACGGATCTGCCGAGAATCGGGGGGATCGATGAAGGGAAAGCGATCGATGTCCCCGAGACGCAAGGCTTTCATCTGCAGGATCACCGCTGCCAGATTGGTGCGGCGTATTTCCGGATCGGTGAACAGCGGCCGGCTGAGCAGATCCTCCTCCCCATACAGCCGCAGGCACACCCCCGGGGCAACTCGCCCGCACCGGCCGGCGCGTTGTTTGGCCGAGGCCTGGGAAATGGGTTCGATGGGAAGACGCTGGAGCTTGCTGCGGGGACTGTAGCGGCTGATCCTGGCGAGGCCGCTGTCGATGACCGCCCGGATCCCCGGCACCGTCAGCGAGGTTTCCGCCACATTGGTGGTGAGAATGATCCGGGGACGCCCTCCAGGAAGGAAGATCCGTTGCTGTTCCCGAGCGCTGAGACGCGCATACAGAGGGAGGATTTCATAACGTTCCGGGTGATGCTTGCGCAAGGCTTCGGCGGCATCGCGAATATCCCGTTCGCCGGTGAGAAACACCAAGATATCGGCCAGTCTGTCGGCTGCCAGCTCATCAACCCCGGCCACGATCGCCTGGATCATATCCTGATCGGAGGACTCTCCTTCGCCCAGTGGGCGGTAGCGAACCTCGACCGGGTAACTGCGCCCGGAAACCTCGATCACCGGCGCCCCCCCGAAATGGTCGGCAAAACGTGCCGGGTCGATGGTGGCTGAAGTGATAATGAGCTTGAGATCGGGACGCCGTGGCAACAGCCACTTGAGATACCCGAGGAGGAAATCGATATTGAGACTGCGCTCATGGGCCTCGTCAATGATAAGAGTGTCATAGCGGCTGAGATAGCGGTCGTTCTGGGTCTCGGCCAGGAGGATGCCATCGGTCATCAATTTGACCAGGGTCTCGGGACGGGTGTGGTCCTGGAAGCGGATCTTGTATCCCACCAGTTCCCCCAGGGTGGTCCCCAGCTCGGAGGCAATGCGGGCAGCCACGCTGCGGGCGGCGATCCTGCGGGGCTGGGTGTGCCCGATCAGGCCCCGGGCGCCTCTGCCGGTCTCGAGGCAGATCTTGGGAAGCTGGGTGGTCTTGCCCGAGCCGGTCTCCCCACAGACCACCACCACCTGATGCTCACGTAACGCTCCGGCAATGGCGTCCTTTTTGGCCGCGACAGGAAGATCAGGATATTCCAGGGCAGGAATCCGGGACTGGCGGCGTTGCACCTCCGCTTCCGAAGCCTCCAGCAATTTGCGCACCGCGCCCAGTCTCTCGGGTTGCTTCGCTGAGCGGATGGCCCGGAGGCGTTTTTCCAGGGGAAAACGGTCCTGGGCCATACATCGTTCGAGACGGGCCAACAGGTGATTGAATTCGCTTTTCAATGGACTCATTTCTTCATCGCTTGAAAAGCGAGCTCACTGATCTACAATTCAAGGCAATAGTCAATGCCAATATAAACATAAGGTTAGTTTCTACTATGGATCAAAGCATCTCGTTCATTCCGAGATATCACGAAACCACCGAACAGGCGGCCGAATATCTGCGGATGACCCTTCCCTTGTTGGGCAAGTTCCAGCTACCCGTCAATCCGGTCAATTATGCCATAGGCTACGATTACGTTGCCGGCAACAACCGGCCATTGCGGGAAGCCATCATCCAACTGGAAAAGTCCAACCAACCTCTGACCCCGGAACTTTGTGTCCGTTACTACAAAGAATTCATCCTCGACGAGGCCGCCAAAAAGTTCGAACGGGTGGGCAGATCGCTGCAAAACCTGGTGAGCAACACCCTGGATGATGTCACGAAAACCCAACACCAGGCGTCCAGCGCCAACGCCACGCTGGAGCAGCAGGCAGAGATCCTGAGTAAAACGGAACCGCAACAAATCGCCGAAGTTCTCAGCAAAGTCCTCGAGGAATCCCGCAACCTGGCCGCGTCCGGAAATGAACTGAAAAGCAGCCTCCAGGCCACCAACGACGAGATCTACCAACTGCGGGCAGAACTTGAGATGATGAAAGAGGCCGCTTTCACCGATGCCCTCACTGGATTGCTCAACCGTCGTGCCTTCGACATGAAGATCCAGCAGGTCGTTGAAAACAGCCCCCCCGCCACCACCTTCCTGATGCTGCTGGACCTGGACCATTTCAAAAAAGTCAACGACCAATATGGTCATCTGACAGGCGACAAGGTGCTGCGTTTCACCGCCAGGATCATCAAGCAACATCTGCCCCAGGGACAGGTGGCCGCCCGCTATGGCGGCGAGGAGATGGCCATATTGTTGACAGACGTCCAACGCGAGACGGTCCTGGAGATTGCCGAGCAGATCCGCGATTCCCTCGCCAGAAGCCGCCTGCAACGACGCGACAATCAGAAAACCATCGGTCAGGTGACGATTTCCATTGGAGTGGCAGGTATGCGGGACAACGACACCATCGACATCCTGATCGAACGCGCCGACCAGGCCCTCTACAATGCCAAGGAACAAGGACGGAACCGGGTGATCGACGACCAACATGTGAGCGAACTGGCCAGCGCCTAAAAGGACATGCCGTCTCCACTTTCCATCCCCTGGTACCCGCCCCGTAGCAACCTCGACTAAATTCTTTTAACATGACTGTCCCCTGATCAACTTCGAGGAGACAGCCATGTCTGAACCTGTCATTGCCAGCAGAACCCCTTTTGCGGTGGAGGTGGAAGCGGGAAAGACCTACCACTGGTGTGCCTGCGGTCGCAGCCAATCCCAACCTTTTTGCGACGGTTCTCATAAAGGAACCGGTTTTGCGCCCGTGGCCTGGCAAGCGGAAAAGAACGAAACCGTGTATTTCTGTGGCTGCAAGCACACCCACACTCCACCCATGTGCGACGGTAGCCATAAGCAGCTGAAATCTTGAAATGGCGCTGGAAATCGAACGTAAATTCCTGCTCACGAACGATGCCTGGAAGGAGCGGGTATCCCGCACTGTCAGGATTCGTCAGGGTTACCTGAATCAGGCCAGGGAATGCTCTGTCCGGGTGCGTTCGGCCGACGGGCGGGGGTGGTTGAATGTCAAAAGCGTCACCATCGGCCCGCAACGGCGCGAATACGAATATGAAATCCCTTTCGCCGATGCGGAGGAAATGCTGGATAGTCTATGCCAGAGGCCGTTGATAGAAAAAGTCCGCCATTTTGTGCCCCAGGGTCACCATGTCTGGGAAATCGATGTGTTCGAGGGGGACAATGAGGGACTGGTGGTCGCCGAAATCGAGCTGAACCATGCGGAGGAAATCTTCGACCGTCCCCCGTGGATTGGCCGGGAAGTGACAGATGACCCTCGTTACTACAACACCTGCCTGGTCCGGAACCCCTTCAAGAACTGGTAACGCAAACCCTGCGCTTACCCCTTCGACCAGTCCCAGAGCGGAGATGAAAGGAACTTCATCTCCGCTCTGGTCATCATTGGTCATGGAATCTCAGCTGATTCCCCGCTCGTTGAAGAAAGGTCCGTAATCCTTGTCCACCTTCGGGATATGGTTATCGAGCCAGTCCTTGACGAACTGGGTGGTATCCGCTGTCACCTCGGCTTCCCCAGCATGAAACTTCTGCTGCAGATCGGCACAGGTGGCCACCAGCTTGTCGTGTTCCACCTTGTGGGCTTCGTAGCCGGAATCCCTGTTGCTGCATCGTTTCTTCTTCCGTGTGGAAATGTTTGACCACAAAATCAATCAGGGCATCCAGGGCCGATCCAACGGCACCTCGATCACCGCCTTTCACCGCATCGTCCAACGCATTCAGCAGATCAAACAAATGCTGATGCTGTTCGTCGGCGACACTCCATCTGGTACCGTATTGTGCTTCCGTCCAGGTAATCAAAGCCATCTCGTTCCTCCTTCTCATGGTTGATGTATGGAGAGCGGGAAACTATACCCCTATTTTTAATAAGGTCTTTGATCTGAATCAAAATCCGGCCACTCCTCAGGACATCTCAGGAAGATACGCCAACCAATCGCGGGACTCATCCCCATAGACCAGAAAATAAGGATTGAGGACGGAGGGCTTGGTATTGTAACGCAACGCCTTGCCCTGAAGATCGACGACATGCCCTCCTGCCTGTGTCACGACACAGTGGGCGGCGGCCGTATCCCATTCAGAGGTCGGCCCCAAACGGGGATAGAGATCGGCCACACCTTCGGCCACCAGGCAAAACTTCAACGAACTGCCAATCGAGATCAACTCGTATTCGCCGTTGAGACGCTCGAGGTATTCGGTAAAAGCGGCGCTCTGATGAGAGCGGCTGCCCACAATCACCAGCTTCTCGGGAACCGGCTTTCGAACCCGGATCGCCATCGGTGCCTCATCCCCTACCTGTTTGAAGGCACCCTCCCCCAACGCAGCAAAATAGGTGGTGTTTTGCACCGGCACGTGCACCACTCCCATCACCGGCTCATGGTCATGGATCAACGCCACATTGACAGTGAATTGCCCATTCCGGTTGATGAACTCCTTGGTACCATCGAGAGGATCCACCAGCCAGTAAGTCCGCCATTGTCTCCGTTCATCATAGGGTAGTTCGCTGTCTTCTTCCGACAGAATGGGGAAGCCCGGTTCGAGATCGCTCAACACCTCTACCAGGCAACGATGGGCTGCCGTATCGGCTGCGGTCAGAGGTGAGGTATCGCTTTTGAACTCTATTTCGAAATCCGACTCATAGATTTTCAGAATTTTCTCACCCGCTTTGTGGGCAACCTCGAGAACCTTGTTCTGAAGCCCCGCCAAGTCCAAATTTTGCATGACTTTGCTGATTCCATAAGTTGTTGTAACATCCAATTTTACACCGAACCCGCCTTTCCGCATGAGCCAATTGACCTTGCCGTGGCAGAACATCGACACCGTTCTGCTGGATCTGGACGGCAGCCTGGCGGTACTGGAAGCCGCAGCGGAATCCAGCATCGCTCATACGGTTGCCATCAGTCGTCCCGACAGTAATCAGCCGGCGCGAATCGTCGCCGACTGGTCAACGGTGGAAGGTCTGGGTGCTTTGCTACCGTGGCGGAACGGACAATAACGTAAAAAACTTGAAATTCGGGTCTGATTAGGCTGAAATGATGATATTCGAAAGCACTTCGATATTCTTATCAATTCCTTAACTTCCCATGTAGAGATACGCGTGAGTGATGCAATCGTTCATGTAACTGACGATAATTTTGAACAAGAAGTTCTACAAGACAAATCACCGGTACTGGTGGATTTTTGGGCAGAATGGTGTGGTCCCTGTAAAATGATCGCTCCAATCCTCGACCAGATCGCAGAACAATACAAGGATCGCCTCAAGGTGGCCAAGTTGAATATCGACGAGAGCCCCAAGACCCCCCAACACTATGGTGTACGAGGCATCCCCACGCTGATGCTGTTTAAGGAGGGTGAAGTCGAAGCCACCAAAGTGGGCGCACTGAGCAAATCGCAACTGGAAGCTTTTCTCCAACAAAACCTGTAAGCCGGACTGGCCCGTCTATACTATCCCCTGATAGGCGGGCATTCTTTCATATCCTATCTGCTGCCACCCCCATTCTTCCTACCTGTTTGGCAGGCATTGAATTATTTCTAACCTTTCAAGATATACAACATGAACCTAACCGAACTCAAACGCAAAACCGCTCCCCAGCTATTGGAAGTTGCAGAATCCCTCGGGGTTGAGGGCGTCTCGAGAACACGCAAACAGGATCTGATCTTCGCCATCCTGAAAAAACTGGCAAAGAACGGCGAGGACATCTTTGGTGACGGGGTCCTGGAAATCCTGCAGGACGGATTTGGTTTTCTCCGCTCGGCCGACTGCTCCTACCTGGCGGGCCCGGACGATATCTATGTCTCCCCAAGCCAGATCAGGCGATTCAGCCTGCACACCGGTGATACCATTTCGGGCAAGATCCGCCCGCCCAAGGAAGGGGAACGCTATTTCGCCATGCTCAAAGTGGAGCAGATCAATTTCGAACCCCCGGAGGTCGCCAAACACAAGGTTGATTTCTCCAACCTGACACCGCTGTTCCCCCAGGAACGCTTCGTGCTGGAACTGGGAAACGGCAGCACTGAAGACCTGACCGCCCGGGTCATCGATCTCGCCTCCCCCATCGGAAAAGGCCAACGGGGACTGATCGTATCTCCACCCAAGGCGGGAAAAACCATGATCCTGCAGAACATCGCCCAGTCGATTGCGATCCAAAGCCCGGAGTGTTACATGATCGTGCTTCTAATCGACGAACGTCCCGAGGAAGTGACCGAGATGCAGCGCAGTGTGCGTGGCGAAGTGGTCTCAAGCACCTTCGACGAACCTCCCACTCGCCACGTCCAGGTGGCTGAAATGGTGATCGAGAAGGCCAAACGGCTGGTGGAGCACAAGCGCGACGTGGTGATCCTGCTCGATTCCATCACCCGGCTGGCAAGAGCTTACAACACCGTCATTCCGTCTTCGGGTAAGTTGCTCACCGGCGGGGTCGATGCCAACGCCCTGGAGAAACCCAAACGATTCTTCGGAGCCGCCCGTAACATCGAAGAGGGAGGCAGCCTGACCATCATCGCGACTGCCCTGGTGGAGACCGGCTCTCGCATGGACGACGTGATTTACGAAGAATTCAAGGGCACCGGCAACATGGAGCTTCACCTGGAACGCAAGATCGCCGAGAAACGCATCTATCCGGCCATCAACATCAATCGTTCCGGAACCCGGCGGGAAGAATTTCTGGTCCCCCCGGACGAACTTCATCGCTCCTGGATCCTGCGCAAGATACTTCAACCCATGGACGAGATCGCGGCAATCGAGTTCCTCCTCGACCGACTGCGCAAGACCAAAACCAATGCCGAATTCTTAGAGTCGATGAAACGCGCCTGAGCTACAAGCGTTTGAATACCCTCTCCGCCGCAGCGAGGGTAGCCGTCAAGGCATCGTCATCGTGGGCACTGGATACGAAGCCGGCCTCGAAAGCCGAGGGCGCCAGATAGATACCCTCTTCCAGCATCCCATGGAAGAAACGCCTGAAGGCCTCCTGGTCGCAGGCCATGACCTGGGAGAAGTTGGTCACTTCTGTGTCACTGGTAAAGAACAGACCAAACATCCCCCCCACACAGTTGCTCCTTAGGGGCACGCCACAGGCACTGGCGCTTGCCTCCAGACCCTGGGTCAATTGCTGGACCTTCTCCTCCAGACGCTCATGGAAACCTGCCGCGGAAACCAGCTCCAAAGTGCGTAATCCAGCCGCCAGAGCGACCGGATTACCGGACAGGGTCCCTGCCTGATAGACGGGCCCAAGCGGGGCCAGCTGCTCCATGATCTCCTTTCTGCCACCAAAGGCACCGACCGGCATCCCCCCCCCAATGACCTTGCCCAGACAGGTCAGATCGGGGGTCACATCAAAATAGGCCTGCGCGCCTCCCAGGGCCACTCTGAAACCGGTCATCACCTCGTCGAAGATGAGCACACTTCCATGGCGGTCACACAGTTCCCGAAGTGTTTCCAGAAAATCGGGAAGGGGGGGCACACAGTTCATGTTACCGGCCACAGGTTCCACGATGATGCAGGCGATCTCTGCCCCCATATTGGCAAAAAGCCTCTCGGCAGCTGCAATGTCGTTGTAGGGAAGAACGATGGTGTGCTGGGTGGTGGTTGCAGGCACCCCGGGAGAGCTGGGAACGCCCAGGGTCAAAGCGCCGGATCCCGCCTTGACCAAGAGAGCATCGGCGTGACCGTGATAACACCCTTCGAACTTGACGATCTTGTCCCGACCGGTGAACCCCCTGGCCAGACGGATGGCGCTCATGGTCGCCTCGGTGCCGGAATTGACCATCCTCACCATTTCCAGGGAAGGAACCAGCTCACACAATTTCCGCGCCATCTGGACTTCGATCTCGGTCGGGGCCCCGAAACTCAATCCTTTCTCGACCGCTTTCGCGACCGCCTCCAGCACCTCGGGATGGGCGTGCCCCACAATCATCGGCCCCCAGGATCCGACGTAGTCCACATAGCGGCGTCCATCCACATCGTAGAGATAGGCGCCCTTGCCCCGGTCGAAGAAAACAGGGGTCCCCCCCACTCCTTTGAAGGCGCGAACCGGAGAATTGACCCCGCCGGGAATAAAGCGCTGAGCCTGTTCGAACAACTGTGGGGATTTCATCGTCACGCTCCTATCAAAAAAACATGCCATCCAAAGGGGAGGACGCCGAGGCGTAACGCCTGCGTGGCATCCTGCCCGCCAGGTAAGCCTTGCGTCCCGCTTCCACACCCAGTTTCATGGCCTCGGCCATGAGAACCGGTTGTTTGGCCTCGGCGATGGCGGTATTCATCAACACCCCATCACAACCCAGCTCCATCGCCACCGAGGCGTCGGAAGCCGTGCCAACGCCGGCATCCACCAGAATCGGAACCCGGGCGTTCTCGACGATGGCACGGATGTTATACGGGTTGCGAATTCCCAGGCCCGAACCGATCGGCGCCGCCAACGGCATCACGGCAATACAACCCACTTGCTCCAGTTTGCTGGCCATGATGGGATCGTCATTGGTATACACTATCACTTCGAAACCCTCGTCCACCAGGATCCTGGCCGCCTCCAAAGTAGCTACGACATCCGGATACAGGGTTTTCTCATCGCCCAACACTTCCAGCTTCACCAGTCGGTGGCCACCCAGCAGTTCCCGCGCCAGCCGGCAGGTTCGTACCGCATCATCCACCGTATAGCATCCAGCCGTATTGGGAAGGATGGTATAGCGCTCGGGGGAGATCACATCCAGGAGGTTGGGTTCGCCGGCATTCTGGCCGATATTGGTCCGCCGGATCGCCACGGTAACGATCTCGGCCCCGCTGGCTTCGATCGCGGCCTTGGTTTCTTCGAGATCCTTATATTTTCCCGTACCCACCAATAAGCGTGAACGGTAAGTCCTTCCGGCAATCACCAGGGGATCGCTTTCTCCCTGCCCTCTGCCGATGGCCCGTACGATTTCCACCCTGTCCCCCTGTTTTATCCGGTATTCATGGTAGTGACCGAAGGGAACGATCTCCTGATTCAGCTCCACTGCGATCCGCTGACCGGACATGCCCAGTTTCCCGACCAGGTCCTCCAGGGTGGTGCCTGCCTCAACCTGATGACGTTCACCATTGAGGGTGATTTGCAACTGCTGCACCATGAGCACACTCATCCTCCCACCATGGCACCACGACGCTGGCGAACCGCCGCCGCCAGCATTTCCAGGACCCGTTCACTGTCTTCCCAGCCAAGGCAGGCATCGGTGATGCTCTTGCCATATTCAAGAGGCTGGGCGGGCTTGATGTCCTGACGGCCTTCCTTGAGATGGCTCTCCACCATGACGCCGATGATCCGTTCGTCACCGGCGGCAATCTGCCCGGCCACGTCATCGGCCACCAGCAACTGCCGTTTGTATTGTTTGAGGCTGTTGCCATGGCTGAAATCTATCATCAGCCGTGGTGCCAACCCCGCCTGCTCGAGGGATTCTGCCGCCTGATTGACGTTTTCGACATCATAATTGGGGTGACGCCCCCCCCGCAGGATCAAATGACAGTCCTCATTGCCAGTGGTGGAGAAAATGGCCGAGGTGCCCGACTTGGTGACGGAGAGAAAATGATGGGGGCGACTGGCCGAGGCAATGGCATCCACGGCCACCTGCACTGTCCCATCCGTGGCATTCTTGAATCCCACAGGACATGAAAGCCCGGAAGCCAGTTCCCGATGGACCTGACTTTCCGTGGTACGGGCTCCTATGGCGCCCCAGGCAATCAGATCGGAGACATATTGGGGGGTGATCAGATCCAGGTATTCGGTGGCTGCGGGCAGACCCAGCTCATTGATCTCAAGCAACAACTTGCGGGCCACCCTCAGTCCTTTGTTGATGTTGAAACTCTCGTTCAGATCGGGATCGTTGATCAATCCCTTCCACCCCACCCGGGTCCGCGGTTTCTCAAAATACACCCGCATCACGATCACCAGATCGTCACCGAGCGACTCCTTCCATTTCACCAGCCTGCCGGCGTAATCCAGCGCGGCTTCGGGGTCATGGATGGAGCAAGGGCCAATGATCACCAGAAGACGGGGATCCTCCCCTGCCAGAATGTGATGAATGGCCAGACGGGCTTCAGCCGTGGTTTTCGCCGCCTTGTCCTGCAGAGGCAGTTCGTCATGGATTTGCTTGGGCGGGGTGACATCCTTGATTTCCCGGATACGCAGATCATCGGTTCGGTAACGAGTGGGCATGGTTCAATACCTTCTAGAAATCATTGCACGAAGCAGACGCTCATGAAACTTGTGATTTTAACATTCCCCCAAGAGGTTGGTGACATTTGATCTGATCCAAACCAAGATTCCGTCATCTATCGGGATCAGGAATCCTCCGGGGGTGGCTCAGCGGCTTTTCACCAATTCCGGCCACGCAGCGCGCAGATAATTGACCATCGACCACAAGGTCAGCAACGCAGCAATATAAAGAAACAAATAACCGATGGGCCGCAGGATTTCCGTCCACCAATCCACGGCAAACAGCAACAGGGTGATGGCCGCCATCTGCATGGTGGTCTTGAGTTTCCCCAGCCAGGACACTTCCACTTTGTTCCTTTGGCCGATTTCCGCCATCCATTCCCGCAACGATGCAATAGCGATTTCGCGTCCGATGATCACCACCGCTGCAATCGCCAGGCCCGGTTCAGGATCGTTCTGAACCAGCAATACCAACGCCGCCGCCACAATCAGCTTGTCCGCCACCGGATCCAGAAAGGCGCCGAACGGGGTGGTCTGCCCAAGCTTGCGAGCCAGATAGCCATCCAACCAATCAGTAAAAGAAGCCACAACGAAGATGAGTGCACAAATGATTTGCGCACCGCCCCAGGGAAGATAGAAAAAAAGCATCAGGAAAGGAATCAGGATGATCCTCAGCAAGGTCAGGCTCGTGGCGATATTCAACTGCACTTTTCAACCATCCGTTTCATGGAATGTTTCATAAATCCGTTGCGCCAGCCGGCGACTGATCCCCTCCACCGAGGAGAGCGATTCGACACTGGCTTTTTTGATCGCTTGCAGCCCCCCGAACTGTTGCAACAGGCGTTGCCGACGCTGGGGCCCCAGCCCCGTGATCTGCTCCAGCACCGACTGACGCTTACTCCGGCCCCGCCGTTGGCGATGTCCGCCGATGGCGAAACGATGGGCTTCGTCGCGAATCCTGCGGACCACCATCAATCCAGGATCGTCTCCGGGATGCAGCCACTCATCCCGCCAAGCCAGATAAAGATCCTCGTCCCCCTCGCGCCGGGCCGGACCCTTGGCCACGCCGACCACAGGAATATGCGCCAGATGCAGTACCTGCATGACCTCGACCACCACCCCCACCTGTCCCTTCCCGCCATCGATCAAGAGCAGATCCGGCAGGGTTCTGCCTTCCTTCAGACGGCGCTTAAAACGCCGCCTGACCGCCTGGGCCAACGCAGCATAATCATCACCTGGGGTGATGCCATCGATGTTGAAGCGCCGATAGGCCGATGTGACCGGACCTTCGGCATCGAAGACCACGCAGGAAGCGACGGTCTGGTCGCCGAGGATGTGACTAATATCGAAACACTCCAGGTGTTGGGGAAGTACCGTCAACCCGAGGAGGGATTTCAGCGCTTCCATTTGCGAGTGCTGGTCACGCTTTTTCTGCTGGTACTGTATCAGCGCTGTCTCGGCGTTGGCCCGGGCCATTGCCAGCCACTCACGACGCCGCCCGCGGGGGGAACAAACCAATCTGATCTGGCGGCCAGCCTGGGCAGTGAGCATTTCCGTCAGCAGTCCTTCATCCTCGGGTAATTCGCTGACCAGGACTTCGGCGGGAATAGGCTTGTTCAGATAATACTGGCCGATAAACGCCTTGAGCACCCCCGCTGCTGAGTATCCCCCACCGTGGGACGGAAAAAAAGTCTTATCGCCCAGATAGCGTCCCCCCCTGAGCCAGGCCACTTGGACGCAGACCAGTCCTTCCCTGACCACACAAGCCACCACATCCACGTCCCCCTTGTCCCCGGTGACCCATTGTTTTTCCAGGATTTCCCTCAAAGTGGCGATCTGATCGCGATAGCGTGCCGCCTGCTCGAAATCAAGCCGGGCAGCCGCCGTCTCCATACGTCTGACCAGGTCATCCACCAGGGCCTTGCCCGCCCCTTCCAGAAATCTGAGAATATCTTCCACATCGGCCGAGTATTCCTGTTCGCTCACGTAGCCCACACAGGGGGCGGTGCAACGCTCGATCTGATACTGCAGACAAGGACGGCTGCGATGATTGAAATAACTGTCTTCGCACTGGCGCACGGGAAACACCTTCTGCAGCAGTCTCAGAGTCTGGCGAACGGCACCGGCGCTGGGATAGGGACCGAAATAGCGTCCCGGGCGGCGCTGGGCGCCGCGGTGAAATCCCACCCGGGGAAAAGGATGGGCAGTGGAGACATAAATATAGGGATAACTCTTGTCGTCCTTGAGGCAGATGTTGTAGCGCGGCTGCAGCCGCTTGACCAACTGGCTCTCAAGCAGCAGGGCTTCACCCTCGGTGCGGGTCACGGTGACCTCGATGCGGGACATTTTGGCCAGCATCGCCCGTTGCTTGGGTCCCGGGCGGCCACGAAAGTAACTCGATACCCGTTTTTTCAGATTGGCGGCCTTGCCGATATAAATCGGTTCACCCCCCGCATCCAGCATTTTGTAGATACCGGGACGGGAGGTGAGGGTTTTCAGGAATGTTTCAAGATCGAAGTCAGCTTCATTGCCCATGGCGGCTCAGCGCTTGCCTATCATCCCCCGCAGCACTGTCTGCAATATCCCGCCGTTACGATAGTAATCCAGCTCTGCCACACTGTTGAGACACACATCCACCGGAAAAGTGATGGCTTCAGCTTCTCCGCCTTCCGCGGTCACCTCCAGTTCGGCGCCGGGCACTACCCTCTCGTCCACTGGGATGGTATAGCGTTCCCTTCCTGTCAGACCCAACGATGCGGGTGTGTCACCGGGTTTGAAGGTCAGGGGGAGAATCCCCATCCCCACTAGATTGCTCCGGTGGATGCGCTCAAAGCTTTCGGCAATGACGGCCCTGACACCAAGAAGCTTCGGACCTTTGGCTGCCCAGTCGCGGGAACTGCCCATTCCGTAGTCTTTGCCGGCAATGACAATCAGAGGGACCCCCTCCTCGCGATATCGCATTGCGGCATCGAAGATCCACATTTCCTCGCCGTCAGGCAGATGCAGGGTCACCCCGCCTTCCTTGCCATTCACCAACAGATTCTTCAGGCGGATATTGGCGAAGGTCCCGCGCATCATCACCTCATGATTGCCCCGGCGGGCCCCAAACGTATTGAAGTCCTTCGGCTCAACCCCCTTGGCAAGCAGGTATTCGGCTGCGGGGCCATCGGGAATCACTCCGGCAGGCGAGATATGATCAGTGGTCACCGAATCGCCCAACAGCACCAGCACCCTCGCCGCTTGAATGGGCTCAACGGGGAAAGGCTGAGGCTCCATATCCTTGAAAAAGGGCGGTTCCTGGATATAGGTGGAGTCGGCCGGCCAATCGTAGAGTACACTTGGCGGAACCTGGATCGCGTTCCAGTCGGGATTGAAACTGTCCAGATTTTCGTAGACTTTGCTGAATTTGTCCGCATCGAATGCACTCTGGAGTACCTTGCGTAATTCTTCCCTGGTCGGCCAGATATCCTTGAGGTAAACCGGCTGGCCCTCACTGTCAAGGCCAAGCGGCTCGCTGGTCAAATCGATATCCACGGTACCTGCCAGGGCATAGGCCACTACCAGAGGCGGTGAGGCCAGATAATTGGCCCGAGTGAGAGGATGGACCCGGCCTTCGAAGTTACGGTTCCCCGAAAGTACCGCCGCTGCCACCAGGCGACCGGAACGGATGGCGCCGGCAACGGGCTCGGGCAAAGGACCACTGTTACCGATGCAGGTGGTACAACCATAGCCAACGGTATAAAAACCCAACTGTTCGAGCCAGGTCAGCAGCCCGGTCTCCTGCAGATATTCGGTCACCACCCGCGATCCTGGCGCCAGGCTGGTCTTGACCGCAGGCGGTGTCACCAAGCCCCGCTCGGCCGCCTTTTTGGCCAGCAGCCCGGCGGCGAGCATGACCGAGGGATTGCTGGTATTGGTGCAACTGGTAATGGCGGCAATCACCACCGATCCATGTTTGAGCTGCGCGCTTTCACTATTCAGGGAAACCGTGACCGAGGTGGCGGTCTCTTCCTCGGGTACAGCGAAGCCCCCATCGCTCACTGGCTGGGTGAGCGACTGCTTGAAATTCTGTTTCAACGACGCCACCGTGACCCGGTCCTGGGGCCTTTTCGGCCCCGCCAGACTGGGCTGGACCTCACCCAGATCCAGCCCCAGCACCGTACTGAAACGGGGGGCCGGGGTCTCATCGCTGCGGAAAAGACCCTGGGCCTTGCAATAATGCTCAATCAGGCTCACCTGTTGGGGAGAACGCCCGGTCGCCGCCATGAAATCCAACACCGCCTGGTCGATGGGGAAAAATCCTACTGTGGCACCATATTCCGGAGCCATGTTGGCTACGGTGGCGCGATCGGGAACGTTGATAGCGGACAGACCCGAGCCGAAGAATTCCACGAATTTACCCACCACCCCATGCTGACGCAATAGTCCAGTGACCGTCAGTACCAGATCGGTGGCTGTCGCGCCTTCCGGCAACTCCCCGGTCAACTCGAAGCCGATCACTTCCGGTGGCGGCATGTACAAAGGCTGCCCCAACATTCCTGCTTCGGCCTCGATGCCACCCACTTCCCATCCCAGGATACCCAGACCATTGATCATGGTCGTATGGGAATCGGTCCCCACCAGACTGTCCGGATATGCCACCCCCTGGTGGAGAAACACCCCCCTGGCCAGATACTCGAGATTCACCTGGTGAACAATACCCACGCCCGGCGGAATCACTTTGAATGATTCGAAGGCCTGTTGTCCCCATTTGAGAAACTGATAGCGTTCCAGATTACGCTGGAATTCCAGCCGCATGTTGTCTTGCAAGGCATCGGCAGAAGCGTAGGCATCCACCTGGATGGAGTGATCGACCACCAGTTCCGCAGGGATCAGCGGTTCGACTCCGGAAGGGTCCTTACCGAAACGGGCGATGCAGGAGCGCATCGCTGCGAGGTCCACCAGCGCAGGCACCCCAGTGAAATCTTGCAGCAGGATTCTCGCGGGCATGAAAGGAATTTCGCCATCATTGCCGCCAGCAGGATTCCAGCCAGCAAGGGAAGCCACGTCCTGTTCACGAATCAGCCGGCCATCACAGTTCCTCAATACCGACTCAAGCAGCACCTTGATACTAAAAGGCAATTGGGAAACAGCCCCCAACCCTTCCTCCTCAAGGCGATGAAGCCGGTAATAGACGACATTTCCCGCGGCAGCCAAACCTGCCCGACTACCAAAAGCATTGAACTCCTGCATCGCTTCTCCCTAGATTCAATCAAGCCAGTTAGTATAACCT
>Ga0114931_10000693_pt1 | contig 41839 bp, 35 predicted proteins | sample 2SBtaG_FD_89579 | JGI IMG/M metagenome (GOLD analysis project Ga0114931, IMG submission 89579) | Deep subsurface microbial communities from Kolumbo volcano to uncover new lineages of life (NeLLi) - 2SBTROV14_V59a metaG | ecosystem: Environmental > Aquatic > Marine > Volcanic | place: Kolumbo... | reverse complement strand
TGCCGCCGGTGCCGCCCGTCGCGCTGCCGCCGGTGCCGCCGGTACCCGCACCGCCCGTACCGCCCGTCGCGCTGCCGGCGCTGCCACCCGTCGAGCTGCCAGCGCTACCCCCCGTCGCGGCACCCCCGCTGCCGCCGGTGCCACTGCCCGCGCTGCCACCCGTCGCGCCCGCGTCGGTGCCGGCGCTGCCGCCGCTGTTTCCGCTCGCGCTCGAGCCGGAGCCGCAACCCGCTGCCAGCGCGAGACCCAGTCCACCCAAGAGCACGACGATTGAAGCACGCATAAGCTGTTCCTGTTCCGATGCCTGAGGAAACGCCAGGAGCCTGGCGCGGACCCGACCGCTGCCGCTGCCGCTGCCGCTGCCGCTGGGTGCTACCCTAACGCCGAGCGGCGGGTCGGTCGATCCTGCCGTGCGCCCCTGCCCGTTCGCCGCCCTCCGTGCTATCACCCGGCCGCCGTGACGCAGCGCGCCGAGCTACTGATTTTCCGGAACATCCGCAGCTTCGACCCCGCACAGGGGCTCGACGAGACAGGCGACGTGGTCGTCGAAGCGGGGCGCATCACACGTATGGGCCCCGACGCAGCCGGCGACCTCGCCGATGCGCCGGGCGCACGCGTGGTCGACGGCACGGGGCGCTGGCTGCTGCCCGCCTTCGTGGATCTGCACGCTCATCTGCGCGAGCCGGGGCAGGAATACAAGGAAGACATCGCCTCCGGCCTCGCGGCGGCGGCCGCCGGCGGCTACGCGCACGTGTGCGTGATGCCCAACACCAAGCCGGTGAACGATACCCGCGCGGTGACCGAGATGATGCTGCGCCGCGCGGCGGAGTGCGGCGGCGCGCGGCTGCACCCGATCGGCGCCATCACGCTCGGCCAGGCCGGCCAGGAGCTCACGGAGATGGCGGAGCTCCGCGAAGCCGGCGCGGTGGCCGTCAGCGACGACGGCGTGTGCGTGATGTCCAGCGCCGTGATGCGCCGCGCGCTCGAGTACGCGAGGAACTTCGACATGCCGGTGATCCAGCACGCCGAGGATCACGAGCTGACCGCCGGCGCCGCCATGAACGAGGGTGCCGTCTCGACGCGGCTCGGCCTGCGCGGCTGGCCGCGCGTGGCCGAGGACATCATCATCGCGCGCGACGTGCTGCTCGCCGAGTACGTCGGGGCGCGCTACCACGTCGCACACATCTCCACGCGCGGCGCGGTGCGTATCATCCGCGAGGCGAAAGCCCGGGGCCTGCCGGTCACGTGCGAGGTCACGCCGCACCACCTGCTGCTCACCGACGCCGCCGTCATCGGCTACGACACCGCGTGCAAGGTCAACCCGCCGCTGCGCGAGGAAGAGGACGCGGCTGTGCTTCGTGAGGCGCTGGCGGACGGTACTATCGACGCCGTCGCCACCGATCACGCGCCGCACTCGCCGCTGGAGAAGGACTGCGAGTTCCGGGAAGCGTCGCCGGGCCTGATGGGGCTGGAGCTCTGCTTCGGGCTGCTGCTCGAGACCTTCGGACAGGGCAAGGCGCCCGCGCGACTGGTCGAGGCACTGTCCACGCGCCCCGCGCGCATCGCCGGCATCGAGCCCCCTGCCCTACGCGAGGGCGCTACAGCGGAGCTTGTGCTGATCGATCCCGAGGCGCGCTGGGTACCCGGTGCCACGCCGCTCCAGTCGAAGAGCCGCAACACGCCGTTCCTACAGCGCGAGCTCCAGGGTCGCGTGCTGATGACGCTCGCGGATGGAAGGGTCGTCTTCGAGGCGCCGGAGGTCTCCCGGTGAGCGCGCGGAAGAAGGCGCACCTCGCCCTGGCCGACGGCACCGTGCTGCCGGGCGAAGCGCGGGGCGCCGAGGGCAGCACCACCGGCGAGGTCGTGTTCACGACCGGCATGACCGGCTACCAGGAAGTGCTCACCGATCCGTCCTACACGGGGCAGATCGTCACCATGACGGCGCCGCACATCGGCAATACCGGCACCAACGCGGGCGATCCGGAAAGCGTCGACGGCAAGCCGCGCGTGGCGGGGTTCGTGGTGCGCGCGCTGAGCCCCGCGCCGTCCAGCTGGCGCTCCGAACAGAGCCTGGACGACTACCTGGCCGAGCACGGCATCGTGGCGATCACCGGCGTCGACACGCGGCGGCTGACGCGCCTCATCCGCGACCGCGGCGCGCAGAACGGCTGCGTCGGCACGGAAGATCCGGACACGCTGGTCGACCGCGCCAGGGCCGCGCCAAAGATGGAGGGGCTCGATCTCGTCTCCCGCGTCACGCCGGCAAGGAGCTACGAGTTCCCGGAGGGTCGCGGCGCGTGGCAGGTGCCGTTCGATCCCGAAGAGCTGGTCGCACCCGGAACCCACCCGGTCAGGGAGCGGCGCGAGCTGCACGTCGTCGCGATGGACTTCGGCGCGAAGCGCAACATCCTGCGCTGTCTGGTGGACGCCAGCTGCCGCGTCACGGCGGTTCCTGCGGCCACGAGCGCCGCAGACATCCTGGCAATGTCGCCCGACGGCGTGTTCCTGTCGAACGGCCCCGGCGATCCGGCGGCGGTCAACTATGCGGTCGACACCATCAAGGCGCTGCTCGGAAAGAAGCCCGTCTTCGGCATCTGCCTCGGCCACCAGCTGCTCGCCCGCGCGCTCGGCGCCAGCACGTACAAGCTCAAGTTCGGCCACCGCGGGCTGAACCAGCCGGTCCAGGACCTGGCGACGGGCCGCGTCGAGATCACCACGCAGAACCATGGCTTCGTGGTCGACGTGGATTCCATCGGCGAACGCGCGAAAACCACGCACCTGCATCTCAACGACGGCACGAGCGAGGGCCTCACGGCGCCCGATGCGCTAGCCTTCAGCGTGCAGTACCACCCTGAAGCCGCCGCCGGCCCGCACGACGCGCTGTATCTGTTCGAGCGCTTCCGCGAGGCGATGGAGCGTGGGTGAGCCCGTCGTTCGAATCGTGAGCCGCACCATCCACTTCGTCAGCCTCGGCTGTCCCAAGAACCGCGTGGACAGCGAGGTGATGCTCGGCGTGGCCGAGCGCGCGGGCTACCGCCACGTGGGCGACGCCGCCGACGCCGAAGTCATCGTCGTCAACACCTGCGGCTTCATCGACGCGGCCAAGAAGGAATCCATCGACACCATCCTCGAGCTCAGCGGCCACAAGCAGGGCGGCCGCTGCGAAAAGCTCGTGGTCGCCGGCTGCCTGAGCCAACGCTATCCGGGCGAGCTCGCCGAAGGCATGCCCGAAGTCGATCACTTCCTGGGTTCAAGCGACATGCTCAAGCTCGAGGGGGTGCTGGGCGGCAACGCGGAGCGCGTGTTGGTCGGCAACCCCGCCGACTGGGTCGTCGGCGCTGCCGATCCGAGGCGGCTGTCCACGCGCGGCGCTAGCGCCTACGTGAAGCTGGCCGAGGGCTGCAACAGAAGCTGCTCGTTCTGCGTGATTCCCGAGCTCCGCGGCAAGCAGCGCTCGCGCACGCCTTCCGACATCGTCGACGAGGTGCGTCGCCTCGCCGACGCCGGCGTGCTCGAGGTGAACCTGGTCTCGCAGGACACCGTGGCCTACGGCCGCGATCTGGAAGACGGCTCGAGCCTCGCCGAAACGGTGCGCCGTATCGCCGACGTGCCGGGCCTCCGGTGGGTGCGCGTCCACTATCTCTATCCCGAGAAGCTCGACGACGCGCTGATCGATCTGCTGGGCCAGCACCCGCGCGTCGTGCCCTACGTCGACATGCCGCTACAGCACGCGGCCGACGCCATGCTCAAGCGCATGCGCCGCGGCCACGGCGGAGCGCGCCTGCGCCAGCTCGTGGAGCGACTGCGCGCGCGCGTACCGGCGCTCGTGTTCCGCACCGCCTTCATCGTGGGGCATCCTGGAGAGACGGACGCGGAGTTCGACGAGCTGTGCGAGTTCGTACAATGGGCGGAGTTCGACCGCGTCGGCGTGTTCCGCTACAGCGACGAGCCGAGCGCCCACAGCTTCGAGCTCGACGACAAGGTCGCGAAGAAGACGAGCGCGGCCCGGGCGCGGAAATTGATGTCGCTGCAGCGGCGCATCAGCAAGCGGAAGAACCGCGAGCTGATCGGCACCTAGCTCGACGTGCTGGTGGAGGGCACGAGCGAGGAGAGCGAGCTCGTCATGGTGGGCCGGCACGCAGGCCAGGCGCCCGACATCGACGGCAACGTGTTCCTGTCCGGCGGCCCGGTGCTGCCCGGCCAGATGCGCCGCGTCCGCATCACGCAGGCCAGCGACTACGACCTCGTCGGCGACGTCCTCGACGAGCTCGACGAAGCGCCGCGTGCACCGGCCCGCGCCGAGCTGGTCCACCGCCAGAGTGACGGCCGGCGGGTGCTGCGAACCGTCACCTGACCGCCGCGCGCCTTGACGCCCGACGAGGCGCGTCCCTGCTACGGCGCCCGGATCTGGAACTCGATGCTCGGACTCTGGTCCTTGCCGACCGTGTACCAGAGCTCGAGCTGGTCGCCGACCTTGGCGGGCAGCGTGATGTCGTAGGCCCCGTCGCCGCCGGTGATCTGGCCGTAGATGTCGGTGCTGCCGTAGTTGCGGACGTAGACCTCGGCGTTGGCCTGGACGCTACCGGTGAGCTCGACATTGCCGCTCGCGTCGGGCCCGGCAACCGCGGGCTTGCTGGGGGGCGGCAGCGGGAGCGTGGGTGCCAGGCACCCGCCCACGAGCATCGCGACGGCCGCGACGAGGAGCATGCGGCGGGTAGTCCGGGCCATCGGTTCCAGGCTAGCACGAGGCGTGCCCGTGCCTGACCAGGCCGGATCCGGGGAAAGACGAACACCGCCGCCCAACCCAGTTGGTGGTGCTGCCAACGCGGTTGACGACCCGAGCGGCTTTCCCTGCCCCCGGGAAGGTGCTAACCGCCGGCACGCGTTCAGGTTCCAGATGCCGAGGGTATTCCGAGCAGTTGCCGGGGCTCAGGAGCCTGGTCTTGCCGGCAGCACGCCGGCGGCCCACCTACGGCGCGATCGAGGAGCTGGCTCACGCCTGGCGGGGCTTGGTCGCCTGCTCAGGCCGCTGCCGCTGCTGCTGCTGCTGGCCTGGCTCGTGCAGCGCGGCGCGACTCTGCCGGCCGCGGCGGCAGCCCAGGCAGACCCGGCCCGGGCGCTGGCCTATGCTCTCGCGGCCCGGGGACTGAAGGCGCTGCCACGGGACGTGCACTGGCTGGACCAGCCCCGGGGCGCGATCGCGTCGCGCCTCGAGCGGCCGCGCGCCGTGGTGCGAGCACACGGGTCGGGCGAACCCTCCGATATCTACGAGGTGGCCACGCGGCGCGCACCGGACGGACACCTGCTCGAGATCACGCGCGTCTACAACCTGACCGACACGTCGGCGGTCGACGAGCACCAGCTCGTGGTGAGCGGCTCGCGCGTGGCGTGGGTGCTGGGCGGCGCGGCTAGGACCTACAGCGTGCACCTCGCCGATCTGCGCGGCCAGCCGATGCCCACCGGCAACGACTGGACGCGGCTCGCGCAGTGGCAGCAGCGTCTGACGAACCTGCAGAACACCGGAAGTCTGCGCGGCGTGCTGCGCCGCCACTTCAAGCTCGACCCCGCGGCGCAGCACACGAAGCTCGCGTTCTCGCGGGACGCGTTGCTGGTCGACGCGGACTCGCGGCGCATCCGCATCCCGACGGAGGGGCACGGCCGCATCGGGGGCAGGCTGTACGTGCGGGAACAGCGCATCCCGCTCGCGCGGCCCGGCAATCTGGTGACGTGGGCCGTCGATCGCGTGCGCGCCATGCCCTGGTTCGGCAGCGATCGCATGCAGTACCTCAAGGCCGTCGCCTTCGACGCGCTCGACTTGCTGCAGCGGCTGCAGGGCTCGGTGACGGACGACGACGGCTCCACGCGCGTGGCCGCACAGATGGGCGGTCTGCTCGACTCGCCCGCGACGACGTACACCGACCCGGAAACGGGCTGGCCGCCGCCACCGATGAAACCGGTGCTCTCTCCGCCGCTGCCGGACGAGGGCAAGTGGCGACCGCTCGACAAGGACCCGTTCATCCGCACGAATCCGCGCGCCCCGGCCCCGTTCGTCGCGTCCTTCATCCGCACCGACAAGAAGCGGCGCTACACGGAAATCTTCGTGACGATGTGGGACCCGCGGCAGGTCGCGCTACACGAGATGAGCGGAACCATTGAACCGAAGAGCGCGACCGGCGAGACCGGCCCCGGGGAGGTGCCGCGCAAGCCGGCCGTGATGGGGCGGCTGCTCGGTGCGTTCAACGGCGGATTCCAGGCGACGCACGGCGAGTTCGGCATGATGGTGGACGGTGTGAAGTACCTGCCGCCCAAGCCCTACGCCGCCACGGTCGCCGACCTCAGCGATGGCTCGACGGCTTTCGGCACCTGGCCGGATGACGACACGATCCCGACCGACATCCGCTCGTACCGACAGAACATGACGCCGCTGGTGTTGGACGGCGCCATCAATCCGTACAAGCGGAACTGGTGGGGCGGCGTACCACCGGGCTGGACCGACAAGTCGCGCACGGTGCGCAGCGGGATCTGCCTGACGAAAGAAGGCTTCGTAGCCTACTTCTACGGCTCGAGCCTGGACGCCGAGCATCTCGCACTGGCGATGCAGCGCGTGCGCTGCGTGTACGGAATCCACCTGGACATGAATCCCGGCCACACCGGCCTGGAGTTCTACAAGGCGGGGCCCGCGAGCGAGATCGCACCACTCGACCGCAAGCTCGACGCGCAATGGGAGGCACAGGGGGACGTGCCGCGCATGAAAGGCTGGCGCTTCCGCGCGCGGCGCATGCTCCGCTACATGGGGCTGATGAATTTCCCGCGCTACATCCACCGCGAGGCGCGCGACTTCTTCTACCTCACGCTGCGCCACGTGCTGCCCGGGCCAGCCGTCCAGAGCGCGTTCCTCCCCGCCAACCAGGGCGAAGGGACGTGGAAGCTGTCGGGGCTGCCGCAGCATGGCTGGCCGTATGCGGTCGCGACCAGCTGGGTGCGACCCGACGCGAACCGACCCGAGACCAAGCTGCGGCTGCTGGAGCTGGATCCGGACACGCTGCGAGCCGCGAAGGGCGGCGACGAGGACAAGACCGTGGTCGTCTTCCACCCGGAGCGTGAGACCCAGCACGGCGGACCGGGCGTGTGGCTGGACGGCCGGCACTTCGTGGTGGCGACGACGGCGCCGTCCGGCGCTGCCACCCGGATCGCGGAGGGTCTGCCCGGCGGCGCGCGGGCGGCGGCGGCGCTCGGCATCGACGGCGGCGGGATGCTGGTGTACGCGGAAGTCGCCACGGCGCCGCGCCCCGCGGAGGACGCCGACCTGCTGAAGCGACTGCTCGGTTCGCGCGGCGCTCGTCAGGTCGTGCTGCTCGAGCATCCGCTGGGCGCCGCGCTCGGCGGCGAGCGGGACCTCTCGGGCCAACCCGTCGCCCAGAGCGCCGAGCAGGTGCGGCTGGTGCGGCGAAAGGCGCCGGGAGCCCGCCGCATCTTCCCCGGCACCCCGATCGTGCCCGTGGCGACGTGGTACCCGCTCCAGGCCAAGCGCATCCGCTATTTCCACAAACCGAAGCCGAAGCCGGACCCTGGAGGTGCCGGCGCTGCTCCGGGCCCGGCGGCCGGCGGAAGCAGTGGAACCACCGCACCGGCGGCGGGCAGCGCGCCAGCCCCCTGACCCGGCCCAGGTCGGGGCACTTCAGGAAGCACTTGCTCAAGTCAGTAGCCCGATTGCGATTTTCCTGACGGTCGGTATCGAACTGCGGGCCAGTTTTGTGCCAAAGTGTGGACGGGAGAGCCTGTTCTTGCCTGCCCCCCGCAGCTTCGGCCCGTACACACTCATCGAGCGGATCAGCGTCGGCGGCATGGCCGAGGTGTTCAAGGCCGTGCGCGATGGGTCCAACCAGCCCGTCGCGCTGAAGAAGATCCTGCCCGGGGTGGCGGCGGACGAGGACTTCCTCGAGCTGTTCCAGGACGAGGCGCGCATCGCCAGCCAGCTCGAGCACCGGAACATCGCGCGTATCCTGGATTTCGGCGAAGCCGCCTCGAGCCACTACATCGCGCTCGAGTACATCGACGGCGTGCCGCTGCGTACATTGATCGATCGCAGCGCCGCCCGGAGCCAGCAGATCCCGATCGAGATCGCGGTGCACGTGATTGCCGAAGTCGCCAACGGCCTGGCATATGCCCACGACCGCAAGAACGCGCAGGGACAGCCGCTCGACATCGTCCATCGCGACGTGAGCCCGCAGAACATCCTGCTGTCGTACACGGGACAGACGAAGCTGATCGACTTCGGCATTGCCAAGGCGGCGGGCAAGATCACGCGCACGCAGGCCGGCACGATCAAGGGCAAGGTCGGCTATATGTCGCCCGAGCAGCTCCGCGGCACGGGTATCGACCGCCGATCGGACATCTTCGCCCTGGGCATCTGCTTGTGGGAGACGCTCACCCAGCGACGGCTCTTCGACGGCCCCAACGAGCTCGTCGTCATGGAGCAGATCCGTTCGAGCCAGATTGTTCCGCCGTCACCATCCAACCCGCTCGTCACCCCGGAGCTGGACCGTATCTGCCTGAAGGCCCTCGCCAAGGACCCAAAGGAGAGGTACGCTACCGCGTCTGGATTTGAAGCGGACTTGCGGGCCTTTGCGCGATCTCTGCCAGCTACAGGCGACGCGCCCCGGGTGGCGGCCTTCATGGGGCGCATGTTCCCTTCGGAGGCAGCGAGGTACGCTGCAGCCGGTCAGGATCACCAGGAGAGCAACCGCATGAGCGAAAAGGGCGGATCGGATCTGGACGTGTTCGACGGGCTTGCGAAGAAGTCGCAGCCACGTCCCAGCGTTCCATCTCAGCGCGGGCCCGCCCCGCCGCCGCCCGCCGCCCGGCAGAAGACCCTGCTCGGGCTAGCAGCACCCAACCTACCGCCCCCGCCCAGCGGGCGGCGCAGCGCGCCCGGACGCCCTCCGCCGAGCGGTCCGCTGCCGCCAGCGACCGTGCGCGGCGCACCCGCGCCGCCCGCGACGCGCAGTGCGCCGGGGCCGCGCAGATCCCGCACGGGCAGCCTGCCGGCGCCTGCTCCTCCTCCGTCCCGCGGACCGGCACCGCCCGCTTCGCGCGCGTCCGCGCCGTCGGCAGCCCCCCGCGGCGGGCCCCCAGCGCCCGCACCCTTGCCCAAGCCTCCGCCCGCAGCCGCGGCTCCGGTGGACATGGACTGGGACGACGAGGACGAAAAGACCTCGGTGTTCGACAAGGGCGGCGTGGAAACGGCCGCCACAGCCTTGCTCAGAAGCGCTCCGCCGCCGGCACCCGCCGCGGGCATGCCTGCGCCGAACTCGGCACGACTAGGCGGCGCCGCCGCGCTCGTCACGGGTTCGGGAGGTGCGGCTCCGTCGATGCCTCGCCCGCCCCAGCAGCCCACACCGGCACCGCCCCAGGCGGGGCCCCAGCAGCAGGCACCCGGCGTGGGCTTCGGCCCGCAGGTCGTCGCCGCGACGCCGCCCACCTTGCCGAGCAGCACGGGGCGCACCATCGCGCTCGCCGTCATCGGCCTGCTGGTCGTCGGGCTCATCGCCGCGGTCGTGCTGCTGGTGCTGCCCAGCAAGGGTTCGCTCGTCGTCACCGTCGCCGGACCGGGCAACAAGGCGGTCGATGCCGTGGAGGTCTTCGTCGACGGCGCCAAGCGCTGCGGCACGTCGCCGTGCCGCGTGTCAGCCCTCAAGGCGGGCACGCACATGGTCAAGGTCGTCGCAGCCGGCTACGAGCAGACCGCGGACCAAGCGGTCGCCGTCGAGAAGAACACCGAAGCCGTGCTGAACGTCACCCTTTCGCGCGCCAGCGAGGGGACGGGCATCAAGGTCGCCGCGAAGGGTAGCGGCCTCAGGCTCTCGATCGACGGCAAGGACGTGGGTCCGCTCCCTCAGGAGCTCAAGGACATGACCCCTGGCGATCACACGATCAAGATCGCCGGCAGCGACCGCTACGAGCCGTTCGAGGAGCACGTCACGGTCACTCCGGACCAGATGCAGGTCGTCGAGCCGAAGCTCAAGGTCATCAAGGGCCTGGCGCGCATCGTTCCCGGCGACGGCGCGAGGGGCGCGAAGGTGCTGCTGGTGAGCGGCCACGAACGCCGACCGATTCCGAAACTTCCGATCAAGATCGACATCCAGACCGACAAGGCCTGGAGCATCATCGCGACGCGGAAGGGCTACGAGGCCTACAAGCAGAAGATCACCTTCGAGGACGGCGCGGCGGAGCGGACGTTCAAGATCGACATGGTCGAGGCGGGCTCGGCGCCGGCGTCGCACCACGGCGGGCACGTGGCTTCCACGGGCGGCCACCACGAGACGACGACGCACCACAAAGAGCACGGGAGCTCCGCGCCGGCCGGCAAGGGCAAGCTCAACATCAACTCGATCCCCGTTTCGAGCGTCATCCTCGACGGCCGTCCGCTGGGCACCACGCCGAAGGTGGGCGTCTCGGTCAGCCCCGGGTCCCACACCGTCGTGTTCGTGCACCCCGAGTACGGGCGCAAGGTGCGCAGCGTCAGCGTGAGCGCCGGCGGCACCGCCACCGCCGCCGTTCGTTTCCCGTGATCCGGCCCGGGTCCGGCTCCCGGCTCGCCGGCGCCGTGACGTGAGCGACGATCCCGGAGCTGCGGCGGCGCCGAGCGCGGACGCGACCGATTCGCGGGGCCCGCGGCGGGCGCTGCTCGGCGGCCTCGTCGCACTGCTGGCGGTCGTCGCGTTCGCGGGCGCCATCGCGGGCCCGTGGATACTCGACGACCACGACCTGGTCGAGCTGAACCCCTATATCCACTCGTTCCACTACTGGCGCCACTGGCTGACCAGCGACCTGTGGGACGTGGAGATCAACACGGACGCAGCGCGGCGGACGCAGTACTACCGTCCCCTCGTCACGGCGTCGTACGCCCTGGACTGGGCCATCGGGCACGGCTCGCCGGTCGTGTTCCACGTCACGAACCTGGTGTGGGAGGCGGCGGCTGGCTTTCTGGCCTTCTTCACGCTCGAACGCTGGTTGAAGAACGCCTGGCTCCCCGCCCTGCTTGCGGCGCTGGTGTTCGTGCTCCACCCGACCAAGGCCGAGAGCGTCTCGTGGATCGCGGGCCGTACGGACGTCATCTGCGCCGTCTGGTTGTTTGTCGCGTCGCTGGGCGTGGCCCGCCGACTACGGGGACAACGCGGGGGGCTCGCGCTGGAGATCGGCGGCACGCTGCTCGCCTACCTCACCAAGGAGACCGCGATCGTGCTGCCGGCGTTCGTGGTCGTCGAGACGTGGGCGTCGCTCGACCGACCGGCGATCGACCGGAGCTTTGCGCTGCGCGCACTCAGGAGCGCGCTGCCGCAACTCGGCGTCGCCGTCGCGTATCTCGCGCTGCACCAGCTCCTGCTGCCGGTCTCCACGGTGGCCGCGCACTCGGCACTCCCGGGAACCGGCAATCGTCTGGAGCTTCTGTTCGAGACGCTCGGACGGGCGGCAGAGCTCACGGTATTCCCGCGCCATCTGATGATCCAGCAGGGGCTAGTGCGCATCGACGTGACCAACGGAAGGACCGTCTACAGCACCGGCTACATCGCATTGGGCGCCGCCATGCTGCTGACCGTGGCTGTCGGCGCCTGGCGGGCGCGCCGCCGCGTGCCCGGCATCAGCCTGGGGCTATTGTTCTTTCTCGTCACCTTCGCGCCCACGGCGAATCTCGTTCCCACACGGCTGTACACGGTTATCTCCGAGCGGTTCCTCTACCTCCCGATGCTCGGCGTGGCGCTCGTCGTCGGCGAGCTGGTGCTCTGGGCAGCAGAGCGGCGCCGCGCCCTGATTGCCGCTTCTTCACTCGTCATCGCGACGTTCGCGGCGCTCTCCTTCCAGCGCGGGCTCGACTACTCGAGCGGAGCCCGGTTCTGGAAGCACGAAGCTGCCGTCAACCCCTGGAGCTACTCGGCGCTCCTGCACCTCGCCTACCTCGACATCGATCATCATCAGTACGACGCAGCGCTGGAGAAGCTGACGCGGGCACATGCCCTCGCGCATCGCTGGTTCCCGGATTCGGGCTCCGAGATTTCCTTGATGATGGAGGCTGTCGAGGTCCTGGTGCACGTGACACCCGACTCACAAGCGAAGAAGCTCGAGAAGCTAGACCGCTTCGTGACCGGAATCCTGCACCCTGGCCAGAAGAAGATCGAACTGGACCTCGACAAGCCGACGCTGCGCGCAGCGCTGACTCTCGACAATCCGATCGTCCAGCGCGTCATCAAGTCTCTGCGCCCGCGGCTCTTGATCACCCACGCGGACATCCAGAGCCGGATCGGCGACCCGAACGTCGGCGGACAAGCGGCCGAGAAGGCCTGGCAGGCCTGCCGCAGTTGCAGCGTAACCGCCCAGACCGCAGCAGTGGTCCTGGCACGTGGCGGGCGCTACGGCGATGCGCGCCGGCTGCTCGCCGACATCACAGCGCTCCAGGGCGCGTCCCGCACCCGCTCCACCGCGGAGCGGATCGAGCGCGCAGAGCGCTGGCATCTCCGGGCGGCGGCCCCCGGCCCCGCCGGGATCCTCGCGCGCGCGCGCGAGCTGTCGACGCTGGGAGCCTACGGACGGGCGTTCGCACTGCTGTCGCCCCATGAAGACGCGATTCGTCGCGCGCCCGCCATGGTGATGGGCTATGCGGAGCTCGCCTGGCGCGCCGGCCACCCCGACGTGACGCGACGCGTCCTGGCCAAGCGGGTGAACGCCCGAGAGCTCCAGCGCCTGACGAAGCACTGGTCCGAACGCATGGGCTGGGTCCCTTCGCGCCGGTACCAGCGCGCGCGTTAGCTCTTCAGTTCCTGCTATCCGACGCCGCGGCCCAGTCGCGCCAGGTCGTCGCGCAGCCCTTCTTCTCCGCTCCCACGATACCGGCGCAGCTTGCCGCGTTGGATCGCGGGCCCAGCACCAACAGCATGTCCTTCTGCACGAAGCCGAGATCCGCGTGCCAGGCCTTGTGGAAACGCTGGAGCCGCTCTTCCGCCCTGCTCTGCACCTGCTCGCCGATAGCCCGCTTCAGGTACCCGAGCGCCAGCTTGCGGATCTGCTCATCGTCGGCCACGGCGAGCACCCGCTCGAGGAACTCGATCGTCGCCTGGCGCGCCCCCTGCCGGGACAGAAGCGCGGCAGCCGTGATGCAGTGGTACGGCAGGTTCTCGTTCTTGCCGACCAGCTCGCAGGCGTGCGCCAGGCGCCGTGCGCCGGCGCGCCGCCAAGCGGCCCGCACCCCGCGTGGCAGGTGCGGCGGCGCCAGGTAGGCCAGAAACTGCCCCGCACTCGTCCACAGTTCCGCGTCGTAGGGCAGCTCCTTCATGCCGCGCTCGAGGATCCGGCGCGCCTTCTTGTAGTCGCGATAGCGAGGCGGCTTCGGCTGCAGCGTGATCAGGGTGTCGGCGAAGCGGTACGGAGTCTCGAAGCGGGGGTCCAGCGCATTGACCGTGTCCAGGTAGTTGCCGACGTATTCGAAGCGGCGCTTCTCCTGGAAGTGCAGGCCGTACGAAACGAGGACGTGCGCGTAGATCAGGTCAGCAAGCGCCGAACGATAGCCCAGGCTGAGAGCCACCGTCTGCTCTGGAGACGACAGAGTGTAGACGTCGATTCGCGCCTTGACCGAGTGGAAGCGCGCAGCCAGCGGCGCGCGCAGCCACGCGACACCCAGCGCTCCCAGCGCCAGGAGCACCAGGCTGACGAGGGTTGAAGCGCTATTCGACCTCACGGTGCATGTCCAACGGCGAGGTCGTCGGCTCCGAGCCGTCCTTCGACCTGCCGGAGATCTCGAACGTGCTGAGCACGCCGTCCCCATCCAGATCCCCATGCGCCAGCGCGCGGAAGCTGGCGCTGCCCGGCGCATTGTGGCTCTCGAAGGCGAAGCTGTAGCTGTGCGGCAGCTTGAAGCCGAACTCGAGCAACCGCCAGGTCGGCTTGTTCCAGGTGCCTGGCGGGTCCTTGACCCGTTCGCCCCGTGGAACGGAGGCCGGCGTGAGACCCACGCTCTTCGGGTAGGCCTTCTCGGCGGGACGGCCGGCCGCGAGAACCGTCGCGCGGGTGGCAATGCGGTTCAACCCGTCCATCGGCTCGACCAGCCGCGAGGCGTGCAGGTTCCTCACGAAGGCGGGCAGCGCCGTCGCTAGCAGCGAGCCTGCGATGGCGACCACCGCGGCCGCTTCGACCGGAGTCAAGGAACGCACGGCCGGAGCGTAGATCAACGGCGCTTTTCGTGCACGCGCCGGAACAGGAGCACGCTCGTCGGCTCCCCCGATGGAGCCGTGTCGCCGGGCGGCCGGACGAGCTCGTAGTGCGCGTGCAGGTGCTTTTCGACAAGCGCCACGAAACGCGCGTCCCAGCGATCACCATGCTCGAACACCGCGCCAACGCTGACCACCGAGTCGTAGACGCGGTCGAAGCGCGCGAACCCGGCCGCCAGCTCGGGTCGGCCGGCCGCGTACAGCTCGATGCCGGACTGCACGCGGTCGAGCGGAACGTCACGGCGCCCTGCCCGGATCCAGGCCAGGGTGCTCGCGTAGAGCAGCGTGTGCCGGCCGGCACGCGTCTCGCCCCGCACCCGCGCTTCCAGCTCGCGCTCCGCGTGTGCCACGCGGGTTCCGAGCGCAGCCGGACAGGGCGGCGCGGGCGGCACCAACACGAGCGCGACCGCCAGGGCCGCGGCCGGCAGCACGACGCCGGACGCCGTGCGTCGGGCCAGCGCCGTCGCCGCAAGCAGCAACAGGACGCTCCCGGCAATGGCCAGCGGCATCAGATCGTTGTCCCGCCCGCCGACCTTGAGAAACGCCGGCAGCGACGTGATCGCAAAGCCGGCCGCGAGCGCCGCCATCCGCCTTGCGGCCACGAACCACGGCCCCGGGCCGAGACGCCATCGACAGATGGCGCAAGCCGCCACGGAGACGAGGGCCAGACGCCCGGCCGGCAGAAATGGAACATCCAGCAACCGATGCCAGCGGAGCGGCTGCGCCGCGAACAACCAGATGCTCCAGGCGCTGAAGACCCCCAGCGTGTGATCGAACAGCGGGATCACCGAAAGCGCGATCACCGCGCCGAGCCCCAGCCACGCGAGCTCGCGCCGGCGGCGCTCGAGCAGCATGACGAACACGAGGCCCAGGCCGATGCCGGCGCCGGTGAGCTTGAACGCCGTGGCCAGTGCAGGAACGAGCACCAGCGTCGACACGAAGAGCGTGCGCGGCATGCGCTCTTCGCCCAGCAATGCCGCCGCCGCAAACGCGAAGCAGAGCATCAACGCGTGGTCGGGATGCACGTAGGGCGCGAGGAAGCTCGACACTGCCGCGGCCAGGCACAACACGACCAGCGTCCACCGCGACAGAACGCGGCCATCGGGGCCGCGCTCGATCCGCGACCGGAGCGCCCAGACCAGCACCCCGGCAGTAGCCAGCTGCCAGAACAGGCAGAGCACCCTATTTGCTGCCAGCGAGAGATCGAGCCCGAAGGGCGCGAGCAGCGCGTGATGCAGCAGCTGCAAGAGCGGCGCGTACGCGTACGAGTTGACCTCCTGCATTGGACCGTAGAGCGCGTGCCCGGTGCGGAGCTTCAAGAGGTCGAGCAGGAACGGCGGCTCCGACCACGTCATCAGGTCCGACGGTAGCGACGCAAAGGACGCCACCCACGTCGCGCGGAGAGCCAACGTCGACGTCGAAAGCGCCACGAGCACCCACGCCAGCCCGGTGTTCGACCGGCCCGGCGCGCGGCGCGCGGGAAGCAGCGCCGTCCACGCGCCGAGCACCAGCGCCGGTACGACGAGAGCGAGCTTCCACGGGTCGGGCCAGCCCAAAGAAACGGCGCCCAGGATCGCGTGGCGGGCGTCGATTCCGCCGCCGAGCGCGAGGGCGGAGAGCAACAGTGCCGGCACGACCACGCCGACCAGGACGGCCAGGCGTGCGTCACGGCAGGCACGTGGCTCGATTCCGGACGCGGCGGAGACCAGAGCGAAGGTAAGCAGCCCGGCAGCCGACGCAGGCCAAAGCGCCGGTGCGATCACCGAAGCCGAAAGCGACGCCAGCGCGGTGATGCCCAGCACGACGCGCCGCGCGGCCACGCGGGGGCTGGCGAGCGCCGCTGAAAGCAGCGTGCCCTCGACGAGCAACACTCTGCCGGACGCAGCCAGAAGCGCGCCGCCTGGCGCGAGCAGCCACGCGGCCGCCAGCGCCAGAGCTGCCGCAACAACAGGGCGCGTCCAGCTCGGTTGCATCCCTCTACAAAACAGCAAAGCCCCCGCCCGTCCAGTGGGACGGACCGGGGCCTTGCCAGACCAGCAAACGCAGCGAGGACTACTCCTCGGGATCCGTCGACTGGATGTTCGGCGCGATGTTCACCACGAGACCACCGCTCGAACCCTTCTGGATCTTGCCGTCCAGCTCGAAGGTCGAGAGCGTGCCATCGCCGTTCAGGTCGCCGTAAGCCAGGGCCTGGAAGGTGTCGCCGTCAGCGCCGGCCGTGCCCGTGCTCTTGTAGTCGTACATGTAGTACTGGGGGTCATCCATCGAGAAGTGCAAGCACTGCCAACCCACCTGCGCGCTGCCGGTATTCCACTCGGCGGGCGAGGACTGGTACTTCTTGCCCTTGATGTTTTTCGACGTCGAAGGGACGGTGTTCGTCGTGGCACCGCAGAGCCGGTTGATGACGGCAGTGCTGGCCTTCAGCGTCAGCACCGTCCCCTTCATGCCCTCGCGGTTGAAGGCCGAAGAGGCGTCCTTCGCCATCTGGCCCAGCGAGTTGCGCGCTTCTGCCGTCTTCGAGTTTGCGATGTACTTGCGGACGCCATAGATGGCGAGCGCGGCGAGGACGCCGATGATGGCGACCACGATCATCAGCTCCACCAGCGTGAAGCCTCGTTTGAGTGCTCGTCGTGCGTTCATTCTCATGTCTCCTTTTCGAACCTTCTGCTGGGTGAAGCTACACTGTCGTCGCGGCGGGCCACCCGTGTCCCACACGCTTCCTGAACCGGTCGCTCCGCAGAACGACTTTGCTTGATCTCGCGCCGCCTATTCCGATTCGTTCTCGGAGTAGATCTCGTTCGTGAAGCTGGAGCTCACGAAAATCGACTGGACGCCGTCTGCGTCCACGTCCCCAACGGCCTTGACGACGTACCAGGGGTCCGTCGTTTTCGGCCAGTTGAAGGTGTGCTGTTTCGTGCCCGGGTCGGGTGGCGTCGCGCCAGCTGCTCCGGCAACTACGGCGTAGCCGTACTGGACGGGCCCGCTCGCCTCCGCTCCCAGCTGCATCCACTTGGCGTAGTCCTTGCCGCTGGTGAAGCCCCAGTTCCGCTTGACCTTTCCCGGCACATCGTTGGGGTAGTACGTGTTGATGTTCGTCGAGACGTCCAGGTACGCGTACGTCTCGTCGCGGAAAGCTTCCTCCGCGGACTTGATCGAGCCGATCATGTTGGTCGCCTCGCTCGACTTCGCGGCGAAGATGTACTTGCGCACACCGATCGTCGCGAGCGTTGCCAGGATCCCCACGATCACCACCACCGCAAGCAGCTCGGCGAGAGTGAAGCCTCTCTGTAGCGATTTGCGGGGGCGGTGGTTCATCGGACTCGGGGTCAGCAAGTGCAGCATCTGTGCCAAGGACATTTCCGCGAGATCCGCGTCCAGTGCCAGATAGCGGCCTTCCTCGCAGCCGGGCAGCGACGAAATTTGTCACCGCTGCCGGCTCCCGGTGACGTCCAGTGTCACCCGCGTGTAGCCCCCTCACCCACGAGAACGCACACGCACGTACATGCGCATCGCCACATGCCGCCGACCGCGGCGCGCCGGCGGATGCGCGAGCGCTACTCGCCCTCGTTCTCGCGATAGATCTCGTCGCTGAGACTGGACGCGGCGTACTTGGCGAACACACCGTCGCCGTTCGCATCGGCCTTCGCCATGATGACGTACCAGGGCTGTTCCATCTGCGGCCAGACCGGCGAGTCCGCGATGGCCAGCTTCGGCGGGGTGGTGAAAGGCGCGCCCGCCTTGACCACGTAGCCAAACTGCACCGGGCCGGCAGCGGTGGGAGCCAGCAGCCGCCATTTCTGGTAGTCGTTGCCGCTGGACTGGTCCCAGACGTAGAGCTTCTTTCCGGGGGTCTTCATGGGGTACCAGCTCGTCATCGACGTCGAGACATCGAGGTAGTTCTGGTTTTCCGACCGCCAGCGCTCTTCCGCTGCGCGGATGCTCTGGATCATCGACAGAGCCTCGACCGTCTTGGAAGACGACACGTACTTCCGGAACAGCATGACCCCGATGATGGCCAGGACGCTGACGATCATGACGACTACCATCAGCTCCACGAGGGTGAAGCCTCGCAGCGCGGGCCTGGGGCGGCGTGGGCGTCTGGAGCTGGGCAGCGGACTCATCGGGACCTCGCGTGCGACGCAGCGTGCAGGGTCCATGCCACATGAAACCGCAAGCGCGGGGCGCGCAGCGTTGCTAATGGTACCAGGCACGCGACACGCCGGCCATTGTGCAACAGCCCGCCGCGCTGCGGCTTCTGGGCAGGAGCGGACGACGTGAGAGGCGCGGGCCTCGTTTCCGCCGGCCTGCTGGGCATCTGGGAGCTGCCCCAGAACGTGCTCGGGCTCACGACCTTGCTTGTCGAGGCCGGGCTGGGAACTGTCGAAGGTCTGGAGCACGACCGCGGCAGGCTCTTCGTCCACTCGCGCAAGTGCGCGGTAAGCCTGGGCCTTTTCATCTTCTGGCGGGAGGGTGAAAACCGCTGGTTCGTGCTCGACAAGTGGACGCGGGCGCACGAGTACGGGCATTCCTTCCAGTCACGCTGGCTCGGGCCACTCTACCTGCCCCTGGTCGGAGTGCCCTCGGTCCTGCGCGTGCTGTACGCCGTGGCCTACCGCGAGCTCATGAAAGAGCGCTGGCAGCGCTACTTCGACGGCTATCCCGAGAACTGGGCGGACCGACTCGGCGGCGTCGAACGCGGCGGCTAGTACCTCGATTCTCTTGAATCGAGGGGCTAGACGACCGCGGAGCGGTCGAGGGGGAGGCTCGGCGAAGCCGAGGGGGCGCTGCTGCGCCCCAGACAAACGGTGCTAGTCCCGCGTTGCGTGGCGCAGCCGCGCGTGCGAAGCACCCATCGCTTCGATGGAAACGCGGTACTAGCTCTCCGGCCCGGATTCGGGCTCGCCATCGGTGTCCGGGTCCAGCGAGTACTTCGCGAGACGGTATCGAAGCGAACGAAACGTGATGCCGAGCAGCCGCGCCGCGGCCTTGCGCACGCCGTCGGTGCGCTCGAGCGCCTCGACCAGCAGCCGGCGCTCGACTTCGTTCATGACCTCGTCGAGCTGGCAGCCGCTGTCGGGCAACGACAGGAGCGAGGGACCGGGCGCACCCGCCATACCACTCACCTCCGGAGTAAGATCGCCGAGACCAATCGCCCGCGAACCCGCCAGCGCGACAGCGCGCTCGATCACGTTCTCCAGCTCGCGCACGTTGCCGGGGAACGGATATTTCGCCAGTGCGCGCAACGCGCCATCGGTGAAACCGACCACCTCCTTGCCCATCTCGCTGGCGAAACGCGCGACGAAGCGTTCAGCGAGCTCCGCAATGTCTTCCTGACGTTCGCGCAGCGGCGGCAGCTCCATGCGGATCACGTTCAGACGGTAGTAGAGATCCTGACGGAAGCGCCCGCTCTCCACGTCTGCCTCGACATCGCGGTTCGTAGCGGCCAGAAGGCGCACGTCCACCGCCATCTCCTGCGCCGATCCCACGGCACGCACCTTGCGCTCCTGCAGCACGCGGAGCAGCTTGACCTGCAGGCTGGCTGGCAGCTCGCCCACCTCGTCGAGCAGCAGCGTGCCCCCGTCCGCTTCGCGGAACAGACCGCGCTGCTTGCCCGTGGCGCCGGTGAACGCACCCTTCTCGTGACCGAACAGCTCGCTCTCCATGAGCGACTCCGGCAGCGCGCCGCAGTTGACCACCAGAAACGGCTGCTGGCTGCGGTCGGATTGGTCATGGATGGCGCGTGCCACGCGCTCCTTGCCTGTCCCGCTCTCGCCCGTGATGAGCACCGTGGTGCGCGTGGCAGCGATGCGCCGGACCAGCTCGAACACGCCGGTCATGGCGGGGCTCTTGCCCACGATTCCGTGATCGTCCAGATGCTCGAAGCGGGCCTTGAGCCGGCGGTTCTCGTCGACGATCGCCTGCTTCTCGAGGGCCTTGGCGACCAGCGCTCCCAGCTCGCCCGGCTCGAAGGGCTTGGTCACGAAGTCGTACGCACCCGAGCGCATCGCGGCGATAGCGTTTTCCACCGACGAATGCGCCGTGATCAGGATGACTTCCGTGGCCGGGCTCCGGCGCTTGGCGGCCGACAGCACGTCCAGTCCGGACCCATCCGGCATCATCAGATCCGTCAGGACGACCGGGAACGGCCGGGGGCTCGTCTCGATCGCCTCGACGGCGGTGCGGTAGCCCGGAGCGCTGACCACCTCGTAGCCCTCCCGGCGGAAGAGAATGTCCAACATCTGGCGGAGCCTGGGCTCGTCGTCGACGACCAGGAGCCGGGTCGTGGGGGGCACCGCGGAGTGCATACGAACCCGGAACATAGCGCGCCCGCACGCCGGGCTCCAAAGAGCGGGGGCCCGCCTGCTGGGCCCCTCCCCTCGAAAGTGCCCGTCACCCCGGCGGTCTGCCTGGGAAAAGTCCCCGCTTGATTGTTGCGCCGAACGGTCTACGCTTGAATCCTGCTCTTGTACTTGTCTGATCGCATGCTTCCGCGAAACTGCTTTCTGCGGGGGTGGCTGTGCGCCTGTGCGGCCCTGATGGCACTCGTGTTGCTCCCGGCCTGCGGCTCCAGCGCGGACGGGAGTCCGCCGTTCACCAGCGGCGGCAGCGGAGGCGGGAGCGGCAACACGGGCCTGCCGACCTCGCTCGCCTTCGAGCCGTCGGCGACCCTGGCACTCGCCCCGGGCGAACAGCGCACGCTCCGCGTTGTAGCCAAGCCCGCCGCCGAGTATCACATCCGCTTCGCGCTGATCGGCGAGGCGGACGACGCCGCTCTCGACCTGAGCGAGGTCGATTCGAATGCCCAGGGTATCGCCGAGGTGGGGCTGACCGCTCCCACCACGTCGGCGACCTTCCGGGTCCGCGCCTCGGTGGGGACCAGCGAAAGCGCCGAGGCAGCCGTCTCGGTGAGCGCGGGCGGATTCGTGACACTCGTCGTGCATCCGGACTACAGCGGCAAGCGTCTCAAGTGGGGCGATCGCTGGGTAGCGAGTGTGCGGGCAGGAACCGACTGCGCGTCGCTCACGGGCACCCCTCCCCCGGATGGCGACCTGAAAGCCACCAGCGAAGTCGCCCAGAATCTCTTCTTCAAGGACCCGCAGATCGACCTGGTGCCGGTCGGCCCGGCCCTGGCCGTCACGGTCCGGGCGGGTCATTTCGCAGGCGGCTGCGTCGACGTCCCGCCGCTGGTTGCCGGCCAGCCGATCACGGTGACCGTGCCCGTCGCGGATCGACCGATGCAGCTGGACCAGACGGATCTCGGCGTCGAGCTCGGCATCGACACGTCATCGCCGGAGTGGGCGCAGACGATCTCGACGACCATCAACACCACCGCGGACGCGATGGTGGGCGGAGCCGTCGACGACGTCGTCGCCCTGCTCGACGGCATGCACACCGCGCTGGGACAATCGGCGGCTGCGACTGCCTTCTCGCAAGCGCGCTCGAAGGACGGCTGGGACTCGCTCCTCTATTCAGTGCTCGGCACCGGCGCCAGCCACGTGATCCGCACACCGGTCAAGGGCTGGCTTGCTTCCGGCGCGGCGGCGTTCGGCGGTTCCGCAACCTTCGTCGGCCATCTCGACGGCAAGGGCCAGGCGCCCGGCAAGGCCAACCTGACGCTCTCCAGCGTCGCCGGCCTGCCCCCGGAGAGCGTCGGCTCGCCCAGCGACCTCGCCGCCGTTTCCTTCAGTGGCGACCCGGGCGACACGGTGCTGCTGGGCGCCCAGCTGTCGTGGATGCCGTCGCTCCTGGTCACTTCACTCGCGCTGGCACCGGCACAACAGGACGTGCCGACGGCAGCCACCGTTCCGGAAGCCCTGGCGAACCAGGTGGACTGCACCGCTATTGGCAGCGCGCTCGCCGGCACCGGGTCCAATCCGACGGAGGCCTATCCGGGCTGCGACGCGGCCTGCGCAGCGGCGCTCTGCGGCAACGGACTCGTCGTGGTGTGGGATCGCGCCCAGAAAAGCTCCGCGGTGAAGGTGGAAGCGGCGACGCTCGACATCAGCGCCACCGGCGTGGTCGACTCGATGGACGACGTTGCGCGCCCGACGCACTTCGACGGTAGCTGGGTGGGCAAGCTCTCGATCGGGCAGGTGCTGCTGTCGGTGGGTGGCCCCGCCACGGGCTACTCGCAGCCTGCGCCGCCCTGAGGCGCGCCCGCCACGGCCCACCAGCCTGCGCTCCCTTGCGCGGCGGAGCGTGCGACCTATGCTGGCCCGCACCCCCGGAGCCCGGGAGTGCGATAGCGAGGAGGGAACATGGTTACCGTCAGCTCGATCGAGGCCAAGAAGTCCGGCAACGGCAGCGGAGCCGCCCACGACGCGGATGCGCTCATCCGGAGCTATGCGCCCGCCAGCGGCGAGCTCATCGGCGAAGCACCGGTGCTGGGCAAGGAGCAGGTTCGTGCGGCGGTCGAGCGGGCACATGTGGCGCAGAAGGCGTGGGGCGTGCTCCCCGTCGCCGAGCGCGCCGAACGCATCCTGCGATTCCGCGACGCGATGGTCGAGCACGCCGAGGACATCGTCGACCTGCTCAGCCGCGAGACGGGCAAGCCCCGGCCCGAAGCGCTCTCCCACGAACTGTTCACGCTGGCCGACATCGTCACCTGGTACGCGAAGCACGCACCCGGGATCCTGGCGACGCGCGAGGTACCGCTGCACCTGCTCAAGCACCGGAAGAGCGAAATCCACTACACTCCACGCGGCGTCATCGGCGTGATTTCTCCATGGAACTATCCGCTCGTGATCCCGTTCGGCGACGCCGTCGCAGCGCTGATCAGCGGCTCGGCCGTGGTTATCAAGCCCAGCGAAGTCACGCCGATGATCGCGCTGGAGATGAAGAAGGTGTGGGACGGGAGCGGTCTGCCGGAAGACCTGCTCTCGGTGGTCACCGGCTACGCCGAGACAGGGTCGGCGTTGATCGACGCGGGAGTCCAGAAGATCGTGTTCACCGGCGGCGTCGCGACCGGGCGCCGCGTCGCGGCCGCCTGCGGCGAGCGGCTCATCCCCTGCGTGATGGAGCTCGGCGGAAAGGCACCGTGCATCGTCACCGACGACGCCGACCTTGAACGCGCCGCGCAGGCCATCAGCTTCGCCGGCTTCACGAACAGCGGGCAGGTGTGCATCTCGGTCGAGCGCGTGTACGCGCACCGCGACGTCTACGATCGGCTGGTCGATCGCGTGACCGAGCTGACCGGCAAGCTGCGCCAGGGCGACCCCTCGAAGCAGACGGTAGACGTGGGCGCCATCATCTTGCCGCGGCAGATCGAGATCGCCGAGAAGCACATCGCCGACGCCGTCGCCAAGGGAGCCAAGCTTCGCACCGGCGGCAAGCGCCCCGCCCTCGACGGGCAATTCTTCGAACCGACGGTGCTGGCTGATTGCAGCGACGACATGACCGTCATGCGCCAGGAGATCTTCGGTCCCATCGTGCCGTTCATGAAGGTCGAGAGCGACGAGCAGGCGATCAATCTGGCCAACGCATCCGAGCTCGGACTGAATGCCTACGTCTTCAGCGGCAATCGCGACCGCGCGAGAAGGATCGCCGAACGCGTGCAGGCGGGCAGCGTGCTGGTCAACGACGTTCTAACGAACTACGCCTGTCCGGAAACGCCATTCGGAGGCATCAAGAACAGCGGCTTCGGCCGGGTGCACGGCGAAGACGCGCTGCGCGACATGTGCGAGGTCCGGCACCTTTCGTTCGACCGCGTGCGTCCTCCGAGCCGCGACCCCATCTGGTTCCCGTACTCGAACAAGGCCTACCAGTGGACGCTCAAGGGCGTGAAGGCGCTGTTCGGCGGGCGCGGCGTCGTCGCGCGCCTGGGCAAGCTCCTGTAGAGCCGTGCAGACCCCTTCGGCCCGGGATCAGAGCTCGTTGCGCGACAGGCGAGCCTGGATGACAAAAGCGTACGCTGCCAGGGCCTCGTTCGCGGAGATCGCGCGCCCCCCGCGCGACTCGCGCAGCAGCGCGCGGAAGCGCAGGTAGCGCGGGCCGTCGAGGCCGAGCAGCATCGCCACGGTCGCGGGATCTCGCGGCGCGTCGGCCGTGCTGCCGAGCAGCGTCGCCGCGCTCGCCAGCACGCGGGATACCAGTTGGTCACAGAGCGCCACCACGCTCTCGAACTCCGCGCGCGCGAGTGCGGTCTCGAGCTCGCGGACGGTATCCTGCTCGGTAGCGGGCCAGAGCGCAGAGAATCTCGGCCCCGCTCTGGGCCGCTCGCTGGGTAGTTCCTCCGGCGCTCCCACCGGTCCGGGGAACGTCTCGGCCCGGGGACGATACGGAGCGGGCGCGACGCCGGGCGAAGGTGGGGAGGCCTCCCGGCGCGGAGACCTGTCGACGGCCGCGGGGGTCGCGGCGGGTTCGGCTCCCGCAGCGACCGCCAGCGCGAGCTGGTCCTCCGCCACGGCGCTCGTCGGCGCAGCGACGGGCCGCGCCCCGCTGCTGTCGGCGCGGCGGAGCGCCTCGGCGAGGCCTTCTTCCGGCAGCTCGAGCGCCTGGCCCGCCGCGCGGCGCTGCTCCGGCATGCGCCGCTCGAAATCGTCGAGCACGGCGCGCGCAATGGCTTCGAGTGCCTCGAACACGCCGTCTCCGCGCAGCGCCACGGTGGCAAATGACGGCGCGCCGTGGCGGTTGAGCTTCGCCTCGAGCTCGTCGATCGGCACCACGTCGCCCAGGTCGCGCTTGTTGTACTGGATGACGTAGGGGATCTCCTCCAGCGAGCGACCGTGCTCGCGCAGGTTGTTGCGGAGGTTGTCCAGGCTCTCCAGATCGGCGTCGAAGCGGGGGCGCTGCGAATCCACCACCATCACGACGCCGTCCGCACCGGTGAGCACCAGCTTGCGCGTCGCGTTGTAGTAGACCTGCCCCGGGACCGTGAACAGCTGCAGCCGCACGGCCAGGCCGCGCACGTTCGGCACCCGGATCGGCAAAAAATCGAAGTAGAGCGTGCGGTCGACCGGCGTCGCCAGGCTCACCATCTTGCCGCGGTGCTCGGCCTTGGTGTTGGCGTGGACGTACTGCAGCGTGGTCGTCTTCCCGCCGAGCCCGGGCCCGTAGTAGACGATCTTGAAGACGAGCTCCCGTGCGAGTGGGTTCACGACGGGCATGACGAGACCAAGGATATCCGAAAATCAGTACTGCATCCCGAGTTTGATCTCCTGGCGCCGCACCATCTTCCAGTAGGGCGAGCGCTGCGCCAGCACCACGGACGCCAGGCTCGCCACCACCAGACCGGCCGCGACCCAGCCGAGCAGCTTCGCGCGACGCCAGGGACGTGCTTCCTTGTAGAACAGATAGCCGAGCGGCGCGCCGGAGATCCCTCCAACGGCGTGCGCGATGTTGTTGACCGGCATCGCCAGCGAGAAGATCACCGTGTAGATGACGACCCGCCCCAGTAACTGTTTCCAGACCGGGTCGCGCTTCGCGTAGAGGTACCCGACCAGGGCGCCGATCAGCCCGAACAGCCCGCCGCTGGCGCCACCTGTCGCGGGCGAGATCGGCTGCATGGAGTACCAGAAGCCGCTAGCTGCAAACCCGACGAAGCCCGTCACCACGAAGATGATGCAGAAGCGCGACGAGCCGAGTCGCGCCTCCAGGGCGCGGCCGAGGTCCCACAGCGCCCACATATTGAGGCCGAGATGCAACAGGCCGAAGTGGAAGAAGCACGCCGACAGGTAGCGCCACGGTTCCACGCGCCCCAGCGGCGCGATCAGCGCGCCGAAGCGGAGCTCGGTCGAGCGCGCATAACCGCCGAAGATCTGGAACTTGTGCGCGTCCAGGGTCGTGAGAGCGAACACCAGCACGCACAAGCCGACAAACAGCTTGGTCAGCTGCAGCTCCCTGCCCAGAACGGAGTGGTACAGATCCACCGCGCCGCGGGCCAGCGGCCCGGGAAAGGCCTGCCCGCAGCGGTAGCAGCGCGTCTCGTCGGCGCTATTGAGGGCTCCGCAGTGGGGGCAGACGTGCGAGCTGTGGGCCATGTGGGCTGGTCCGATCTGCGGGCTCGGGCGCTGGATCGCAAGTCGAATCGGCATCCGGTGCGGGATTGCAGCCGTCAAGCGTAAGCCGGCATGGCTCTGGCCCGTTGTCCGGGCATGACGATGGCTGCCGCAGCCTGCATCTTCCCGGCCAATCTGCCGGTGGCGCTCGTCGGCGGCCCTCTTCCCAAGCCCCGGCCGGCGCTCTTGTGTACAGTCGCGGACGTGGCGGAGCCGGAGGAGGAGCTGGCCGCGGAGCGGCGCCTGTGCGAGCAAGCGCAGGCCGGCGACCGCGCGGCGCTGGGCGAGATACTCAGGCGCCACGGCCCCCGGCTGTTCCGGAGCGTGATGTTGCCCCGGCTCGGCAGCAGAGCCGCCGCAGAAGAGGCCCTCTCCGTCACGTACATGAAGGTCGTGGAGCGGTTCAGCCAGTTTTCCTGGCAGAACGTGGGCGTCTACCCCTGGCTGCGCGTCGTCTCGCTCCGGGTCGCGCTGGACCAGCTCCGGGCCCGCAAGCGCGAGGTGCTGTTCGAGCCCAAGGACATCGAACGCGAGCTGGACGCCAGCGACAGCGACCCCCAGGACGCCGCGCTCATCGAGAAGCACGACCTGGCCCTCGCCCGGGAACGCGTCGAGCGCCTGCTGACGCGCATCAACCCGCGCTACGCCACTGCCATCCGGCTCAGGGTGCTGGAGGAGCGTTCGCGCGAGGAGGCCGCGAAGCAGCTCGAGGTCAGCGTGGCTACATTCGACGTGGTACTGCATCGAGCGATGGCGGCCCTGCGCAAGGCGCTCGCAGCCGAAATGGGCGACTCATGAGCCAGCGATCGGACAATCCCACCGGCAGCGGCCTGCTCTTCCCAGAGCAGGAACAGGAGCTCGCCCTCGCGCTCCAGGCCGCGTGGGCGCCGGTGGAGCTCGACGCGGCGCTCAACGAGATGTTGATCGAAGCAGCGCTGGAGGACCCCTTCGCGGCAGCGAGCGACGAGGAGGTCGCCGAGAGCGAGCGGCTGCGACAGGCACTCGACGGAAAGGGCGAGCACCCCGACGCAGCGTTGGCGCGTGCGCTGGCGCTGGCACACGCACCGCCCGGAATGGCGGAAGAGCAGAACCGCGATCTGGCGCGCCACGCGGTGGCGCGCAGGTCCAACGTCATCTATGTCGCGTTCGGCGCAGCGGCGACCCTGGTGGCAGCGGCCGCCGCTGTGTTGCTGTTCCTGTTCCCGGCGTCGCGGAGCGCCGCTCCCACGAATCCCCGGTTCGAGAAGATCGCCGTCTCGCGTTCGACCGTACCCATGTTCGACAAGAAGTTCGAGACGGCCGACACGACCTCTCGAATCGACCGGATCGCCAGCACGCGTGCGCGCGATCTCAGGCGGAATCGGTACGCGATGTGGGGTGTGCGGTGAACTGCCGGCGCCCCTGCCTGGTGTGGCTGGTGCTGGCCGTGGCCCTGGCTGTGCTCGCCTCCGGCTGCGCGAAGCATGAAGCAGCGCAGCAGAGGCTCGATTGCCCGGGCCTCGACGGCGGCAAGCCGGTGGATCCCGTGCTCCTGGCTTTCCTGTCGCGGGCCCGCGCGGCACACCACCTCGCTGACCAGTACGAGGAGCAGGAGGAGCCGGCCGGCGCCATCGCGGCGCTGGAGAAGCTCGTGCGCGGACCGGTCCCGGGCGGCGAGAGCCCACCCCCTGAAGCGCGCGAGGTGCTGTCGGACACCCGGGCGCGGCTTGCGGATCTGGAGAGCCAGCTCGGTCGCTTCGACGACGCAGCGGAGGACGTCGACGAGGGGCTGAAGCTCGCCCCGGAGCCCAGCTACTACCAGGGTCACCTGTTCGAAGTCCGCGGACTGCTCGAGGATCGTCGTTCCAAAGCACTCGCGAAGAGCGGCAAGACCGACCAGGCCAAGCAGGCGCGCGAGCGGGCGCTCCAGGCGTTCGAGAAGTCGATGCGCGTCCAGGCCGGCGTCATCAAGAAGGCCGTGCCCGACGCGGGGTCCCCGTGATGTCGGGGCGCTGCCTGCTGGTGTTGCCGGGGCTGCTACTCGCCGGCTGCGGCGGCGCTACGCGGACCACTGCGCCCCAGACACCCGAAACGCCCGCCGAACCCGCCAGCCCGGGCGGGGGATACGGCGCGCCGCCCAGCTCGATGCAACAGCAGGCGCCAAAAGAGGGCCCGCCACGTGAGAGCAAGGACGATCGCGACCTCGACGAGTCGATGCCGACGCTCGCCGACGCGCTCTCGGCGTTCGACCAGGCCCAGGTACGCCTCTCTGCGGGCGGCAACGACTGCCGGACCGCATGCCGGGCGCTCGGCTCCATGCGGCGCTCCGCGGATCGCATCTGCGAGCTCGAGCCGACAGGGTCGGACTCTCGTTGCGAGCGCGCTCGGCAACGCCTGCGCGACGCCGAGAAGCGCGTCCACAGCGGCTGCGGCGAGTGCTAGAAGCACCGGAGTGCGAAGCCCGGCGGCAGCAACGACCCTGGACCTGCGCGACCTGCGCCGCGGGGGCAGGTGGACCCGCCGCCAGAAACTGAAGAACGCCTCGCTCCTCGCCGCCATCCGCTTCTTGCTGTTCGTCATCGACCGCATGCCCCGCGCCGCGTTGCTGGCCGCCGGCAGCGCTCTGGGGCGCCTGTGCCACGCTCTGTTCCGGAGCGAGCGGCGGCAGGGGCGGGCGCTGGCAGCTCAGGCCCTCCCCTCCCTTCCCGCGCGCCAACTGGTGCGCCGGAGCTTCGAAAACGCGGGACGGAACCTGGCAGAGAGTCTGCTGCTGCGGCGCCCGACGCCCGCCGCGCTGGAGCTGGTCGAGGTCGGTGAGCTGTCGCGCCGCACGCTGGAGGCTGCACTGGCCGAAGGCCGCGGCGTCGTGTTCGTCAGCCCGCATCTGGGTCCGTTCGAGCTCGTTGCCGCGGCGGTCGCGGAGCTGGGACACCGACCGGTCGCTGTGGTCCGGGAGAGCTACGATCCACGCCTGGACCCCATCGTCGACGCGCACCGGCGGCTTAGAGGAGTCGGCCTGATCCACCGCGGGCGCCCCGGCGCTCCGCTGCGGATCGTGCGCGCGCTGCGCGAGGGACGCCCGGTCGGCTTCCTGCCCGACCTCCCGAGCCGCGTTCCAAGCGTGGCGTGCCGCCTGCTGGGCAGGCCCTGGCAGCTGCCCGTTGGACCCCAGCGCATCGCGATCCGCTGCGGGAGCCCGTTGCTGGTCGGCTCGATCGTCACGGCGGGCAGGCCGGCCAGCACGCCGGCCAGATTTGCCCTTGAAATCCGCCAAATCGAGCTCAGCGACGACGAGCTAATCTTGACGCAGCGCGTAGCAGATGCACTGTCCGACGCCATCCGCCAGCTCCCCGATCACTGGCTTTGGATGGCACCGAGGCATCGGTGATTGCAGAGGAATCCGCCCGGACGATAGACTTCCCCGCCATGTGAGGAGTCGCGATCCGGTGACCTCCCGCAGCAGAGGCCGGCGGGCGCGACCGCTCCGGGGGTCAGTACACAAGGTGGACACGAACGAACCCAGCCGCTTGCCCCGGCCCATCGAGGGCATCGACATGCGAGAGCTGCCGATCGGGCCGGAAGAAGCGTTCGTGCTGTCACGCATCGACGGGCATACGAGCGAGGCCGATATCGCCGCGGCCACCGGACTGGCGACCGAACGGGTGCGCGACAGCCTGCAGCGGCTGCAGGAGCTGGGGGCTATCGCCATCGAGATGCCACCGGACGTGGCGCTGCCTCCCCCGCCGCCCCCGAGCCATGAGGCGGCCCGTCCCCACCACCTGCTCGAGCACCCGGTGATCGAGGCCGCGAGCGAGCACCAGGACCACGGGCACCCTGCAGCGGCGCTCTACGACCCGTCCGAGCTGGACGAGGAAGTGGACCTCGACCTGCCACGCAAGCGCCGCATCCTCGACCTGTTCTACCGGCTCGATTCGGTCAACCACTACCAGCTCCTCGAAGTTCCGGTAGAAGCGGACAAGAAGGCCATCAAGGAGGCGTACTTCCAGGTCGTCACGATCTTCCATCCCGACCGCTATTTTGGAAAGAACGTCGGCGCCTTCAAGCAGAAGCTGGAGAAGATCTTCGCCCGCCTGACCGAAGCGCACGACATCCTCACGCGGAAACGCTCACGCGAGGAATACGACCAGTACCTGGCGACCCAGCAGAGAAACCATGCGCTCGAGCGCATGATGAGCGACGAGCAATCGCAGTTGCAGGAGCTCGAGCGCGTGCGGCGCACGATCGAGGAACAGGCGCGCATGGCAGAACGCGCGGCGCACAACGTGCCGCAGTCTTCGCCGGGGAATACGGAACCGCCACGCACGAGCTCGTCGTCCGCGGTGTCGGTGCCTCCGCGTTCCGACCCCGAAGCCCGGCGGCGGGCCCTGGCCAGAAAGCTCGGGCGAAGCAGCCTCCGGCCGCCCGCGCCCAACTCGATGCCGGCACCCGCCTCGGCCAGTCCGACCGATAGAGCTGCGCTCAAGGACGAGCTCCGGCGTCGCTACGAGCAGCGGCTGGCCGGCGTCAAGGGCGAGCAGATCCAGCGCTACGTCGAGGCAGCGGAGCAGTCGCTCCAGGACGGCAATCCCGTATCGGCCGCCAACGCGCTGCGCATCGCCGTGTCACTGGACCCGGACGACCAGGATCTCGCAGCGCGCCTCGAAGCGCTCCAGTCGCGCGCCGACGCCGAGCTCGCGCAGAGCTATCTCGACCAGGCGCAGTACGAAGAGCGCAGCGGCCGCTTTCTGGAGGCCGCGCAATCGTACGAGCGCGCAGCGCGAGGCAAGCCCAACGCGCGCGTGTACGAACGCGCTGCGCATTGTCTTCTCGAGGCGCAGGGCGATCTCCGCAAAGCCGGCGAACTGGCACGCGAGGCGGTCCTTCTAGCACCCGAACAGGCGCCGGCGCGAATCACCCTGGCCCGCATCTACCTCGCGGCGGACATGAAACAGAGCGCGCTGGCAGAGTTCGAGCGAGCCATCCAGCTTGCACCCGGCGACGAAACCATCAAGAACTGGATCAAGCGCATCAAGCGCGGCGAACTCTGACGGCACGAAAGGCATACATGGAACGCGTCATCGGCATCGATCTGGGGACCACCAATTCCTGCGTGGCGATTCTCGAAGGCGACACCCCGACGGTTATCCCCAACCGGGGCGGCTACAAGACGACGCCAAGCATCGTCGCCGTGACCGAAGCGGGGAAACGCCTCGTAGGTCACATCGCCAAGCGACAGGCCATCACCAACGCGGAGAACACCGTGTACGCCGCCAAGCGGCTGATCGGCAGGAAATGGAGCTCGCCGCAGGTCAAGAACGCTCTCATCACGTCGAGCTACACGATCGTCGAGGGCCCGCACGCGGACGTGCGCATCAAGCTCCGCGACAAGACCTATTCAGTGCCGGAGCTTAGCTCCATGGTGCTGCAGGAAATGAAGATTGTCGCCGAGGACTACCTTGGTGAACCGGTGACTAAAGCCGTGGTCACGGTCCCCGCCTACTTCAACGACAACCAGCGACAGGCGACCAAGGACGCGGGCGCCATCGCCGGGCTCGACGTGATCCGGATCATCAACGAGCCGACGGCCGCCTCGCTGGCGTACGGGTTCGACAAGGACTCGATAAGACAGTCGCGGTGTACGACCTGGGCGGCGGCACGTTCGATATCAGCGTCCTGGAGATCGGTGCACACGGAGTGTTCAAGGTGATCAGCACGACGGGCGACACCTTCCTGGGAGGCGAGGACTTCGACGCGCGGATCATCGATTGGCTGGTGCAGAGCTTCCAGGAAGAGCAGGACATCGATCTGCGCCAGGATCGCATGGCGCTGCAGCGCCTGCGGGATGCGGCCGAAAAGGCGAAGTGCGAGCTTTCCAGCGTCCGCGAGACCGAAATCAACCTGCCTTTCATCATCTCCACGGGCCGCAACGAAGCGCTGCATCTTCAACGCGCACTCTCCCGTGACACCCTCGAGACCCTGGCCGAGGATCTCGTCGAGCGCACCGTCGACATCTGCCGACAGGCGCTGGCCGACGCGAAGCTCGACGCCGACGAGATCGAGGACGTGATCCTGGTGGGCGGCATGACGCGCATGCCGGCGATTCAACGCGCCGTCGCCGACTTCTTCCAGCGCGAGCCCAACAAGGGGGTGCACCCGGACGAAGTCGTGGCGCTTGGCGCTGGCATCCAGGGCGCCGCACTCATCGAGGACAAGCACGAGATGATCCTCCTCGACGTGACGCCGCACGCGCTCGGCATCATGACGTTCGGCAGCTATTTCGAGGAGCTTGTGCCGCAGAACACGACCGTCCCGACGAGCCGTACGAAGATCTTCACGACCAGCCGCGACAACCAGACCGCCGTGAAGATCCTGGTGATGCAGGGCGAGAGCAAGAAGGCCGACGAAAACGAGCTGCTCGGTGAATTCATCCTCACCGGCCTCAGGCGTGCACCCAAGGGGCACGTCGAGATCGAGGTCACATTCGAGATCAACACGGACGGCATTGTCAGCGTTCACGCGAAGGATCTCGAAACCGGCCAGGCCCAGTCGATCCAGGTAACAGCAACCAGCGGGCTGACGCAGGACGAGATCAAGAACATGATGGAAAGCGCCCGCGACTACATGGTCGAACGGCGCACCGACGAAAAGTTCGAAGCGGCGCGCCAGGAAGCAGAAACGCTGATCGACGAGATCGAGCAACTGTTCCCCGAGGTCGAGCGCGTGGTGGGCAGTGCCGACTTCGGCCGCGACGCCATCACCAAGGCCCGGAGCGTGCTCGACAAGGCGCGCAAGGCCATCGAGCAGAAGGACACCGAGGCCGTCCAGGCCCAGGTCGAACAGCTTTCGAGAACGCAGCGCATGTTCAAGGGCGTCGTCGCGCGGGCGCAGTAGCGGACGGGATTCGATCGAGAAGGCCAGGAACACTGCATGGGGCAGGACAACCGCACCGGGAGGAGCTCCGAATCGGACTCGATGCCTCCGGAGCTCGACGACATCGACTCAGGCTGGGATGACGACCTCCCGCTCGAGGAGAGCGCGGAGACCCCTGTCGCCGAGCCGGCGCATGAACTGGAAATCGACCGCGTCACCGCTGTCCCTGTCATTCCGACGGAGCAATATGCCGCCCAGCTCATGGCGGAAGTCGAAGCGGCGCCAGCGCCCCAGGAGGCGCAGCTGGACGCGCTCGACGGTCCCGACTCCGCCCCGGATATCGAATTCGACGAGCCGGCACTGGAACTGGAGTCGGGGCCCCGCGCACTCGACGGGGAGCCACTGGAAGAACCACGCGATGCGCTGCTCCCCGACGAGCCGCTTCCCGAGCTGCCCATGCAACCTCCCTCGGAGGCCCCCCCTCCGGACCCGACCCTGTCGCTCGGGCTGAGCGAACCGGGGAGTGCCGACTCGCTCTCCATACCGCCGCTGATCGACCAGGACGCGGTTCCCACCGCGCCGCCGCCCCGGGCCAGGCGAGCGCCGAGCCGGGAGTTCGACGATCTCTCCCTCGACCTCTCGGACCCTGCGGGGGCTCCGCTAGACCCTGTCGAAGACCGCATCACGCCGGCCGCATCCTCGCTCGAGCTCGACCTGCATCGCGCTCCCGACACCGCGGACGCGAACTCCGCCCTGGCGGACATGAAGGACCGCTATGCCATGGGGGACTTCACGGGCGCCCTCGTGATCGCCGAGAGCATGCTCGAAACCGATCCCGAGGATCTGGAGGCCCGGCGCTACGTACAGAGCTGCCGCGAGGTGCTCACGCAGATGTATGCGGCGCGACTCGGCCAGCTGGATCAGAGGGTCGTCGTCTCGATCCCGCCCGATCAGATCCGCTGGCTTTCTCTTGACCACCGGGCCGGGTTTCTCCTCTCCCTCATCGACGGCAGCTCGAGCATCGAGGAGATCCTCGACATCAGCGGCATGACGCGCCTCGATGCGCTCAGGATCCTCTACAATCTGCTCGAGCAGCGCGTCGTTGCGCTCGAACCGGCGTGATGCCTCGACGTGGCGGAGCGCACCGCCGCCTGCTGTCGCCCTGGGCTCCAGTGCAGCTGGCTCTGGGCCTGCTCGCCGGCGGGGTCGCCGTCGCGCTGCTGGCTACGGCAAAGCCGGCGGCTTCCGCGTGGGTGGCGGCTCCGCGCTCGAGCGCGGACAGGGTCGGCTCCGCCCTCCGCGAGGTGAAGAGTCTGCGACCAGGCGCGCCTCCGCGTCAGGTCGGTGCCCGCTACGATCACGACGCCGCCATGCCCAGGCACGCAGAGGACGTCGCCTCCTACACCCTCCGCGCACGGCTCGATCCCGGAAAGCACACCCTCACTGCCAAGGGCACCATCCTGTGGAAGAACGCCTCCAGCAGACCCGCCCACGAGCTGTGGCTCCACCTCTACCTCAACGCTTTCAAGAACGACCGGACGCTGTTCCTTCGTTCTCCTTTCGGCGCCGGCCGCAGCGGTGAAAAGGCCCGTGAGTGGGGCTACATCGACGTCCACAAGCTGGTCGCCCGCGAGCTCGGGAACGTCGACCTGTGGAAGCACGCCGCCAAGCACAGCCCCGACGACCCCGACGACCAGACCGACATCCGGGTTCCGCTCCCGAAGCCGGTCCAGCCGGGCCAGACGCTGACGCTGGACACGGCGTGGACTGCTCGTCTGCCGGAGATCGTGGAGCGCACCGGCTACAGCGGCTCGTTCTACTTCGTGGGGCAGTGGTTCCCCAAGCTCGCGCGCCGCGACCCGGACGGCACCTGGATGCACTTCGAGTTCCACCCGCAGAGCGAGTTCTACGCGGACTATGGGCGCTACGACGTGACCATCGACGTGCCGGCGTCGATGCGCGTCGGAGCGACCGGACCGCGCGTTTCGTCGCATGTGAGCGGTGGTCGTCGCGTCGTACGCCATGTCATCGACGATGTGCACGACTTCGCGTGGTCGGCGTGGGACCGTTTCCAGGAGAAGCACGAGCGCATCGACGGCGTGGACGTACGCATCCTGTATCCGCCCGGCCAGGACGACAACGCGCGCCGTGAGCTCGATGCCGTCCGCTTCACGCTGCCTTTGTACAGTCGCCTGTACGGGCGCTACCCCTACCCCGTCCTCACCCTCGTACACCCGCCGGAATACGCTCGGAACTCGGGCGGCATGGAGTATCCGACGCTCATCAGCACCGGCGGTCCGTGGTACGCGGGTTCGCTCGGCGTGCGCATCGTCGAGGACGTCACCATCCACGAGCTCGGCCACCAGTGGTTCTACGGGCTGGTCGCGACCGACGAGCACGCCTGGCCCTTTCTGGACGAAGGCCTGAACACGTTCGCCGAGGGCACCGCGATGCGCGCGCACTATGGCAACGGCTCGCTGGTGGATGCCTTCGGTCTCGAGATCAGCGATCGCGCGTTCCGCCGCGCCGCCTCCTCCGCCTACGGCCATGACCAGGTGGTGGCGCTTCCGGCCCCGCGCTTCGCCGACTTCCGCGAGATGGGCGCCATCGTGTACGCGCGCACGGGCACGATCATGCACACGGTGGCCAATGTCTACGGCGAGGAGCGGGTGCAGCAGGCGCTGGGGCGCTACGCGCGGCGCTATCGCTTCCAGCACCCTGGGCCGCAGCACTTCCTGGGCGTCGTGCGCGAGGTGCTGGGCGAAGACGCGGCCGACAACCTCGAAGACGCCTTGTTCCACCGCGGCTGGGTCGACTACGTGGTCCGCGATCTGCAGACCGCCCGCGTGCGCACCCCCGGCGGGATATTCGATCGCGCTTCAGGGCGGGACACAGTCCCGCGCGAAGCTACCGGCAGCGACAACGAATGGATCGGACGCGTCCTGGTGTTCCGGCACGGAACCCTGCGCTTTCCGGTGGATATCGAGCTGCTCTCGCGCGACGGCGGCCGCACTCGCCGTCACTGGAACGGCCGCGGCAACTGGACCAGCATCGAGTACCGGGGCCCGAGCCCGCTCGTGGGCGCGGTCGTGGATCCCGACCGACGCATCGCGCTCGACGACAATCTCCTGAACAATGCCATCAGCTCCAGCCCCGGCGGCGCACCGCGTAGCCTGGAACGGAGCCTCTACGCCGCGGAGCTCCTGCTCGGCGCACTCGGTCCGTGAGCGTGGCAGTGGACGACACACAGAAGCCGGCCGAGCTCGACACACCGGCGATCCGGGCACGACGGCGTCCTTTTGGCGTGCTCGCGTTCTGGGCGCTCCGCCTGCTCGCCGCGTGGCTTCTGGCGGTACCGATCGCCGGCGCCCTGGGCGGCGGCGGAGTCGCGCGCTTTCCAGAGGGCGACGCGCTGCTTTTCGCGCCCGGGGCTACGTACCTGATGGAAGCGCTGCGCCGTGGGCTCGGGCCGCTGGTCGCAGGGCTGCAGAACGCCGCGTGGTTCGCGGTGATCCTCGGCTATCTCTCTCTGGTACCGCTGGCCGGGCTTCTGTACGCGCTCTGCCACGCCGGACGGCTCCGCCCGGGAGATGTGGCGCGGGGGGCGCTCGAACAGCTCGCGCCCTTCACCCTCCTCGCCGGCCTCACCCTGCTGGCGCAAGCCGCGGCGGCGGTCCTCGGAATCATCCTGGTCTCGGTGCTGCGCGCGTCCATCTACGAATCCATGAACGTGCGGAGCGCCGACCTGGCTCTGCTCGGCGCAGCGGGGATCGTGCTGCTGGTCGTGCTCGGGATCGGCCTGCTCGAGGATCTCGCGCGGGCAGCGCTGGTACGCCACCGGCGGGGGCTCGGCAGCGCGCTCCGAACAGCGCTCCACACCGCAAGGCAGCGTCCGCTCGCCGCGCTGTCCACGTGGCTGGCACCCGCGACGTGGAGCGTCGCCGCGATCACCGTCGGCGCTCTCGCGGTCGGGCACCTGCACGTCGAGCGCGCCGGCTCGTGGCGTGTGCTCGGCGCCCTGGCTCTGCACCAGCTAGTCGCTCTGGCGCTGGTCGGGTTGAAGGCCCAGTGGCTCGCAGGCGCGCTCCGTCTCGTCGGCAAGCCGGAGCAGCCGGAACAGGACAGCGTCACGCCGCGGCGGTGGCTCCGATGGTCTGGCGGAACACCTGCAGGTAGCGCCGCGCGGGTCGATCCCAGCCCAGATCCAGGCGCATTATCCGGCGCCTGAGCTCGCCCCAGGCCGGCGTGACGCACGCCGCGAGAGCGCGTCCGAGCGCGCCGGCGAGTGCCTCCGACGTGTCCTCATCGAACAAGAACCCTGTGCCGGTCTGCAGATGCGCGTCGCAATCGATCACGGTATCGATGATTCCGCCGGTGGCATGCGCGACCGGTACCGCCCCGTAGCGCTGCGCGACGAGCTGCGACAGGCCACAGGGCTCGTGGCGGGACGGCACGAGCACGATGTCCGCAGCAGCGTAGATCCGGTGCACCAGTGCGTCGTCGGGATCCTCGACGAAGGCGTAGCGATCGGCATGCCGGGATTTCGCGGCAGCCAACCGCTTCGATAGCGTCGCCTGGCCCTGGCCGGCCACGACGAGCGCCAGGTCGTTCTTCAGGATGGCAGGCAGCGCGGAAAGCACGAGATCGAAGCCCGCAGGTTTCGACAGCTCGCCCACGGCTGCGACCAGCGGACGATCGACTTCCAGCTCCAGCCCGAGCTCGCCGAGCAGTGCCGATTTCGAGCGACCCTTGTTGGACGTGTCCTCGGCGTCGTAGCGGCTCACGATGGCAGGATCCGTCGCCGGGTTGTGGATCGCGTAGTCGATACCGTCGCAGATGCCGATGATGGTCTTTTCACCCAGCACCTGCCCCAGCGCACCGGCGCGCTCTTCCGTCTGCATCTCGTGGACATAGCCCTGCGATACCGTGGTGATGGCGTCGGCGAACATTACGCCGCCCTTGAGCGCATTGACGCGCGTGCCGAGCTTGACCCCGTCGGCCGTGTTGAGCTCCCGCGGGACACCCAGCGCCTCGAGGTCCTTGCTCGAGAAGCTGCCCTGGCGCGTCACGTCGTGAATGGTCAGCACGCTGGGCACGGCGGGACCCGGAGTGCGGCGCAACGCCACGGGCACAAGCGCCGCGGGCCAGTCGTGCAGATGCAGCACGTCGAACGCCTGCCCCTGCCCTGCGCGCTGGCGCACCAGCGCAGCGGCCGCCTGGCACAGGAGCCCGAACCGCTTGGCGTTGTCCGGGTAGTCCTTGCCGCCTTCGCCGTACACGCCGGGCCGGTCGTACAGGACCGGCGCGTCGAACAGGACCAGCCCGACGCCCGACGAAAGCTGGCCGTCGAAGACGGTCACCTCGCCGCCGCCCGGCAACGGCAGCGGCGTGAGGCGGTGCGCGACTAGCAGCTCCGATGCCTCGAAGCCCGGGTAGCGCGGCACCGCGAGGGTCACGTCGTGACCGAGTTGCCGCAGCGTCTTGCCGAGTGCGGCGACCGAATCGGCGGCAGCGCTCTCCCGAACGTAGGGGCCGAGCTCGGCCGCAACCATGAGGATGTCCATCGAGGCGTGCGTACCACAGCACGGCGACTCCGTTCAGTACCTTCGAGAAGAGCCGGCTCCGACCACCGGCACGCGGGGCGCGTCTTGCCGCTCCGGGGCGCTGATTCCAGTGATACTGCACGTTTCGATCTGGCAAGGAGCCGGAGACCTGTTAGAAACGCTCGATGGACGAACTGGTCGCCAAGGCTGCGATCCTCCACGAGGCGCTGCCGTATATCCAGCGCTTCCACGGACGCACCTTCGTCGTGAAGTACGGCGGCCATGCCATGGTCAACGACGCGCTCAAGGAGGGGTTCGCGCGGGACGTTTGCCTGCTTCGCTACGTCGGCATCCAGGTCGTCGTCGTCCACGGCGGAGGGCCGCAGATCAGCCGCACCCTGGAACGCATGGGGATCGAGTCGGCGTTTTCGGGTGGCCTGCGCATCACGGACGACGAGACGATGGACGTCGTCGAGATGGTGCTGGGCGGCGGCGTGAACCAGAACATCGTGGGCCTCATCTGCAACCACGGAGGACGCGCCGTCGGACTCTCCGGCAAGGACGACCACTTCATCCGCGCCGACCGGCTCGAGCACATGCCGGGACAGAGCCAGGAGGGCACGCCGATGATGGTCGACCTCGGGCGCGTGGGGCGCATCGCCCATGTCAATCCGGGCATCGTGCGCGACCTGATCTCGAACGGCTTCATTCCGGTCATCGCCCCGATCGGCGTCGACGGAGACGGCAACGCGCTGAACGTGAACGCCGACACCGCGGCAGGCAGGGTCGCCGCGGCCCTGGGCGCGGCCAAGCTCGTGCTCATGACCGACGTGGAGGGCGTGAAGGATGCGTCCAGCGAACTTCTGAGCTCGCTCCGCGCCCGGGAGGCCGAAGAGCTCATCTCCGGCGAGGTGATCAGCGGCGGCATGATCCCCAAGGTGCGCTGTGCCCTCGCAGCGGTGGACGAGGGCGTGGAGAAGGTCCACATCATCGACGGCCGGCGACACCATGCTCTGTTGCTCGAAATCTTCACCGACAAGGGCGTCGGCACGGAGATCCAGCGACTCGACGAACCCTAGCAATGGCGACCAACACCGAACCCGCGAAAACGCCCACCGTCCTGGTGGTCGACGACGATGCGTCGACCCGGCTCCTGATCACGCGCTGGGTGGAGAAAGCCGGCTTCGAGGTGGCGCAGGCAAAGCACGGGCTCGACGCGCTGGAACAACTCGAGAGCGACCCTGGGCGGTTCGCCGTGGTCGTGCTCGACGTGATGATGCCGGGGCTCGATGGCTTCGAAGTGATCTCCCGCATCAAAGCGAACCCGAGCACCGCCTCGGTTCCGGTGGTGCTGTTGACGGCGCACGCCAACGACGAGCCCGACGCGGTGCGCGGGATCGAATCCGGCGCCGCGTACCATCTGGAAAAGCCGTTCAGCGGTCCCGTGCTGGTCGGGCGCATCCGGTCGCTGTGGCAGCGCAGGCAGAAGGATCTGGAGCTCGAACAGCGCCTCGCGGATGCGGAGGCGCTGGCGATGACCGATCCGCTGACGGGGCTGTCGAACCGGCGGGCCTTCGACGAGCAGCTCCAGCGCGAGACGAGCTTCAGCGCGCGGCACAAGCAGCCGCTGGCACTCTTGCTCGTCGACCTCGACCACTTCAAGTCGATCAACGACTTGTTCGGGCACCCGGCGGGCGACGCCGTGCTCTCGTACGTCGCGGACCAACTACGAGCGACGCTCCGCCGATCGGACCAGGCCTACCGCATCGGCGGAGAGGAATTCGTGGTGTTGCTCCGCGACACGGGTTTCCAGCAGGCGCTGGCGGCCGCCGCGCGGCTGCGGCAGGGCCTGGCCGCTTCGCCTGTCCAACTGGACGGAGAAAACCGCTTCGTGACCTTCAGCGCCGGCGTCGCGGCGGCGGACACATCGAACGAGTTCGCGACCGCTCGCCTGCTCGAACGCGCCGACAAGGCGCTGTACCGGGCCAAGCGTGGGGGGCGCGACCGCACGGAACGGGAAACGGAGTGAACGACGACGCGTCCGACGGGCCGGAGCTCGTACGACCCGACGGGGCTCCGGCCGATGCCATCGTGCGCGTGTTCCGTGTCGCGCCGGAACACGCGAAGATGCGCGTGGACGTCTTTCTGCAGTCCCAGCTCCGCAACACCAGCCGTACCCGTGCGCGGGCGATCGTACGGCGGAGTGCGTTTTCGCCGGACGGGCGACGGCTCAGGCCGAGTGAACGCCTGCATGCCGAGGAACGCGTCGTGCTGTGGCGAGCGCCCCTCGACGAGGACGAACCGAGCGGTGACATCCCGATCCTCTACGAGGACGACCACCTGCTCGTAGTGGACAAGCCACCGCTCGTCACCGTCCACCCCACGGCGCGCTATCACAGAAGCACGCTCATCGAGCAGCTCAAGCGCGACCGCCCGGGTGAATACCTGTCGCTCGTACACCGCCTGGATCGCGAAACGAGCGGCATCGTGCTGGTCGCGCGGTCGCCGGAAGCCGACCGCGCGTTCAAGCGCATCCTGGAGGACCGGTCCGCGGCGCTCGCCGACGAACGTGCGGGGCGACGGAGCGCTCCCCCGCTCGGCAAGACGTATCTCGCCATCACCTGGTCGGTGCCGCCCGCGGGCACAATCGATCTGCCGCTCGAGCCGGACGTGGACAATCCCCTGCGCGTCAAGATGCGCATAGCAAGCCCCGGGACGGGGCAAGAGGCCCGCACCGGCGTGGAGGTGCTGGAGCGCCGGGCAGGCTACGCGCTGGTGTGCTGCGAGCTCTTCACCGGGCGGCAGCACCAGATCCGGGTGCACCTGGCCGCGCTGGGCTGCCCCGTGGTCGGCGACAAGCTCTACGGCCCCGACGATCGGATGCTCGCGCGTAGTGCCGACGGCGAGCTCCGTGAAGAGGACCTCGCACGCCTCGAGCTGCCGCGACACGCCTTGCACGCGCACCGCTACCGGATCAAGCACGCCTTGTCGGGCCGGCAGCTCGAGCTGGAATCGCCGCTCCCGGAGGATCTCTCGCGCTTCTGGGCCGAACGCCCTGGGTGAGGCGCCGCGGTCAGCCCGTACCGGCGTCGCTCGCGCCGCCCCCGCCACCGGTACCGCCCCCGCCCCCGGTGCCGCCCCCCCCCCCCGCGCCCCCCCCGCCCCCCGTACCCCCCCCGCCCCCCGGACCGCC